>JABAOE010001195.1_pt1 | contig 36163 bp, 37 predicted proteins | sample 7062141 | NCBI WGS metagenome assembly JABAOE01 (sample SAMN14538627, study PRJNA623070) | marine sediment metagenome | biome: marine biome [ENVO:00000428]; feature: marine pelagic biome [ENVO:01000023]; material: deep marine sediment [ENVO:00002113] | place: India: Gulf of Khambhat ...
AAGGTGATTCCCGCCTACCGGCGCGTCGCAAATTTCGTTGGCGACGAGTACATGGCAGCGACACGAGATACGGTTGGCTTATACGCGCTGCCCGATGGCGCAGAATGGTATGCCTACAACGTCAAGGTGATAACAACGACGGATCTGACACCCGGCGAGATTCACGAGATCGGCCTGGACGAAGTCGCGCGCATCCATGGCCAGATGCATGGCGTGATGGAAGAGGTCGGCTTCGAAGGCGATCTGCAGGATTTCTTCGAATTCATGAACAATGACGACCAGTTCTACTTCGACGAACCTGAACAACTGATCCAGGGCTATCGCGACATGTCGGACCGCATCAGCGAACTGTCGAAAAAGCTGTTCGACGTTTTCCCCAAGACCGGCTTCGAGGTACGGCGCGTCGAGCGGTTTCGCGAGGTTTCGGCGTCGGGCGGGCAATACCGCACAGGAACGCCCGACGGCAGCCGCCCGGGCGTGTTCTATGCGAACGCCTATGACATCAAGGCGCGACCGATCTGGGGCATGGAGTCGCTGTTCCTGCATGAGGCCATTCCGGGGCATCACTTCCAGCGTTCCCTGCAGGTCGAAAACGAGGAATTGCCGGGCTTCCGTCGCTTCGGCGGCTACACGGCCTTTACCGAAGGCTGGGGGCTGTATGCCGAGTCCCTGGGCAAGGAGATCGGCGTCTACACCGACCCCTACCAGTATTTCGGAGCGCTGAACGCCGAACTCTGGCGCTCGATTCGGCTCGTCGTCGACACGGGGCTGCACGCCAAGGGATGGACGCGACAGGATGTGCTCGACTACATGTATGCAAACTCGCCCGTCAAAGAGGCTCGTGCCGTTTCAGAGGCGGAGCGTTTCATGGCGATTCCGGGCCAGGCGCTGGCCTACAAGATCGGGCAATTGAAGATTCGCGAGATTCGATCCAGCGCCGAGAAACGCCTGGGCGACAAGTTCGATATCAAGGACTTTCACAGCCAGGTCCTGATGGACGGGCCGATGCCATTGTCGATGCTCGAAGCCAAATTAAACGACTGGGTCGAGTCACAAATGTAACAATAGCGCCATGAAGCTCGACCGGCTCATTCGCATCGGCGTCGCTGCCGTGATTGCGTTGTTGTTCGTCATCGCGATTGCGGCGCTGTTGTTCGTTACCGAGTCTGCGCTCAACGTCTGGGACCGGCTGGTCGAGGGACCGAAGGCCCTGCTGTACGGTTACGTCACTGTTATGGCGGGACTGGCGGCGGGGGCCGCCTGGCTGATCTGGCGCCTGGTCGTGCGCCGCAAGATTCCCGATGCACGAGTCTCGGCGGAGACTCCGCTGTCGCGCAAGGATATACGGGACCGGCTTGCAGAAGCCGAGAGCGCCGGTGTCGACGTCGCGTCAGCCCAGGCGGAACTCCAGGAGCTTGCGGCGCGACAGGCCGCGGGTACGATCCACCTGTGCTTCTTCGGTGAGATCAGTACCGGCAAGAGCTCGCTGATCAAGGCGCTCGCCCCTGACGCCGATGTCGTCGTCGATGTCGTGGGCGGTTCGACAACCGACGTTCGCCACTATCGCTGGCGAAGCGAGGCCGGACACCAGATCATGCTGACGGATGTGCCCGGCACGGGCGGGCTCGAGCAAGCGCTTGACGATGTGGCGATGCAGGAGGCGCAGCGGGCTCATGTCGTGTTGTTCGTCTGTGACGGGGACCTGGCTCGGCAGGAAGCCGAAGCGGTCGCTGAGTTGTCGCGGCTCGGCAAGCCCGTAGTGATCGTTCTGAACAAGTCGGATCGTTTCGACCTCGATGAGCAAGCGGCTTTGCTGCAGCGACTGCTCGAGCACCTGGATCAGGCCGGGGGCGAAATCGAGCGCGACCGGGTCGTGGCTGTCTCGGCGGGCGGCGAGAGCGAAGTCGTGCAACGGTCCAGCGATGGCACCGAGGCAACGGTCGGGCGACAGCGCCCGGCCGATATCGGCGTTCTGGTCGTCGCCATCAATCGATTGCTGGAAGATCCGGGAGATATCGACGCGCGGCGCGATCGTGCCGTGTTTCGCCTTGCAGCGGACAAGCTGGCCGAGGCGGAAAACGAGTACCGCACACAACGATCGGAGCAGATCATTCGCAGCGCGACCCGAAAGGCTGTCGTCGGATCGCTGGCCGCGGTCAGTCCGGGTACCGATATCCTGATCCAGGGCTACGTGGGTACGACGATGACGCAGGAGATGTGCAAGCTCTACGACGCGGCGCCGCGCGATCTCGACGTCGAGGAGTTTCTGAACCTGAGCCAAAGCCGCGTAGGCCGCGCATTGCCGCTGTCGCTGGCTGTTGCAGGGAATGGGCTGAAGGCATTCCCGGGCGTCGGCACCGTTGCCGGGGGTCTCGTGCACGCGGTGGCATACGGACTCATATTCGACGCGCTCGGACGAAGCCTCGTGCAGACATTGTCGAAACATGGTCGGCTCGTGCCCGAGGAAGCGGCCAGGGAATTCGAGGAAGGCATCAGTGAGCATATTGAAGCGGGCGTTCGCCGCGTTGCCAGGATGGCCCTGGACGAAAAAGCAGACGCCGACTGATACCGGGCCCGACGGCGGGTCAGGTCACCTCGAACTCGCGCGGGAGAGTCTGCGCGAGCTCGTTAACGATGGCCGACTTCCCGACGGCGTCAGGGAATCGCTCGCGCATGACTACGAATCCGTAGAAGCGATGCTCGACAAGCTGGAGCACGGGCACCTGCACCTTGCTGCATTCGGGCGCGTCAGTACGGGCAAGTCATCATTGCTCAATGCGTTGATCGGTGAGACAGCGTTCTCGGTCAGTCCCTTGCACGGTGAAACGAAGCACTCCGCGATGCAGGCCTGGACAGAAGTAGAGTCGGGCGGCGTGTTCCTGATCGATACGCCCGGCATCGACGAGGCAGGCGGAGAAGACAGGGAAGCGATGGCCCGGGAGGTTGCCGGGCGATCGGACCTGGTGATGTTTGTGCTCGATGGTGACATCACGGACACCGAGCTGCAGTCGCTGCGAACCTTGCTCGCGCAGGGGCGCCCCGTCATCGTGGTTCTCAACAAGAGCGATCTCTTCACAGCCGGCGAGCTGCACGCCTTGCTGCAGGCGATTCGTGACAAGACCGACGGACTGGTCGATCCCGAGCAGATTATCGCGGCAGCCGCGCAGCCGCGACCGCAGGTCGTTGTCGATGTTGATTCGGACGGGTCCGAAACGGAGCACGAGCGGCCGCGCGACCCGGACGTCGAGACGCTGCGTCTCAGGCTGTGGGAAATCCTCGACGCCGAGGGAAAGACGCTTGCCGCGCTCAACGCCAGTTTGTTTGCCGCTGACCTGTCCGATCAGGTCGGAAGACGCATCCTGGCGGCACGTCGTGAGATCGGTGAAAAGCTCGTGCGCACCTACTGCGTGGGCAAAGGCATTGCGGTCGCGTTTAATCCGTTACCGGTGGCCGACCTCTTCGCCGCTGCATTTATCGACGTTGGCATGGTCGTGCATCTCTCCCGGGTCTACGACTTGCCGCTCAGCCAGAAGGAGGCCGGTTCGCTCGTCAAAGTCATCGTTGCGGAGGCCGCCGCACTGATGGGAACGGTCTGGGCCCTGCATTTCGTGTCGAGCGCTCTCAAGGTTGGAACGGCTGGCCTGTCGACGATCGTCACGGCAGGTGCGCAGGGCGCTATCGCCTACTACAGTACTTATGTTGTCGGGCAGGTCGCATCGAAATACCTCGGTCAGGGCAAGTCCTGGGGTGAGGGCGGGCCGAAGCATGTCGTCAAGCAGATTCTCGACAGCCTCGACCGGGACACTGTGCTGGCCGATGCGAAGCGCGAGATTCAGGCGCGGCTGGGTCTGGGCTGATATGGACAGGATCACGAGGCACAACAGGATCTGGGACACGATCCGGGATATTCCGAGAGGCGCCGTCGCGAGCTACGGCCAGATCGCCGAAATCGCGGGCATACCGCGTGGCGCGAGGCAGGTCGGCTATGCGCTGCGGCAACTCCCGGACGGTCACGACGTGCCCTGGCATCGCGTTCTGCAGGCATCGGGGACTATCGCGTTCAAACGAGACAGCCATGCATACCGTGAGCAATCGGAGCGACTCATGCTGGACGGCGTTCCCGTCGTTGCGGGCAAGGTCGACATGGCGCGGTACCGCTGGCAGCCCGATCTTGATGAATTGCTGTGGAAACCGTCGTCGGCCTGGGATGAAGATTGAGGGCTCATGACAGGTAACGCTCGATAAAGGAAAAAAGGAATGACAACCGTGATTTTCTCGCATGGCCAGGAAAGCGGCCCCTGGGGCACCAAGATCCGGTCCATGGCAGAACTGGTCCGCGGCATGGGATGCGGGGCCGACAGCATCGATTATCAGGGAATTGCCGATCCCACCGAGCGCGTCGCCAAGCTCGTCGAGGAATGCCGCGGCATCGACGATACGTTGATTCTCGTTGGCTCGAGTATGGGTGGGCACGTGGCAACTGCCGCCGCTGCCGAGCTTGGTGCGGCAGGATTGTTCGTGCTGGCGCCGGCCTATTACATGCCGGGTTACGAGGAGCTGACGCCCACTCCGCCCGACCTGCCGATCTGTATCGTGCACGGATGGCGGGACGACGTCGTGCCTGTGGGGAACAGCATTCGGTTTGCAGGGACCTGCAACGCCGCATTACATGTCCTCGACGGTGATCACCGCCTGACCGAAAACATCGACGAGATCAACTATTATTTGCGGTGGTTTATTGAAAAGATATCTGCTGGTGAAAACGCAATGGGAGGATCAGCATGAGACTGCTGCTAATACCGATAGCTCTGGTGCTTGGCGCCTGCAGCGATAGCTCGCGTGACGAGCATGTGGATCAAATCGCCGAGGAAATGGAAGACGTGGCGGAATCCGTCAGTGACTCGGTTGAAGAGAGCGCGGACGAGCTCGGCGAGGCCTATCACGATGCACTCGACAAAGCCGAGGAAGTCGGCGAAGTTGTCGATGACCACGCCGAGGATTTGCAGAAGGAAATCGAAGAAGCCGTCAACGACTGAATTCGCTCCAGGGGCGACAAGTTGTCGAAGCGGCGCTGCCCGCAACTGATTCATGCTCTGGTTAATGGACATCGCCAAGTTCATCCTGCGGCCGTTATATTGGCTGACGGGCAAGGTGTTCGGTATCTGGGCGCGGCCGTTGGTGCAGCCGGATAATCCGCTCGAACTCATCGACAACACGCAAGCCGAGGTCTGTTACGTACTCGAGACGGGCGGGCTCGCGGACCTGCTCGCACTGGAGCATGCCTGCGCAAAGTACGGCTTGCCATCACCGACCGAATCGTTCGAGTGCTGCGGCAAGCGACTGTCACGGCGATTCGTCGTGCTGCGGCCGCTGTCGGGGTTCTTTTTTCGGCGGCCGGCACCGGGTGGCTCGAGACGACTCCGCAACCTGGTCGAAGCCGCCGGAGCGAATACTAACGATCTACTGTTGATTCCGGTGGCCATCTACTGGGGGCGCTCGCCAGACAAGGAGCGATCGCTTTTCAAATTGTGGTTCTCCGAGACCTGGGATGTCGTCGGTCGGACGCGCAAGTTTTTTGCGACCGTACTTCATGGTCGCAACACCCTGATGCGTTTCAGTCATGCGCTGGCGCTCAGTTCGATCGTGCAGGACGAGCTCGAACCCGCCATCGCGTTCCGCAAGGTGTCCCGAATCCTTCGCGTTCACTTCCGCAAACGGCGAACGGCGACAGTCGGCCCGGACTTGTCCCATCGCCGCAGTCTTGCGCGGCAGGTGGCTTTGGCGCCAAACGTCAGGCGTGTGATCGAGGCCGAGGCGGGAGATGATCCGGACAAGGTCGCTGCGGCCGAGAAAAAAGTTCAGAAGTACGTAATGGAGATTGCGGCGGACGTTTCATACCCGGCTATCCGTGGCATGGTCCGCGTGCTCAGGAGGTTGTGGAATCAGATCTACGACGGCATCGAGCTGGGTCACACGGAACGCTTGCGTGAGATGGCCAATGAAAAGGTCATTGTCTATGTGCCCTGCCATCGCAGCCACTTCGACTACCTGTTGCTCAGCTACATTTGCTACGAGCAGGGCGTGCAGTTGCCGCACATCGCCGCGGGCATCAACCTTAATATGCCGATCGTCGGCCCGATCCTGAGACGGGGCGGAGCGTTTTTCCTGCGCCGGAGTTTCAAGGGAAACCGGCTTTACGCTACCGTGTTCGATGCATACCTCGAACAGTTGCTGTCGCGGGGTTACTCGATCGAGTATTTCGTCGAAGGGGGACGCAGTCGCACCGGGCGCCTGCTGTCGCCCAAAGGTGGCATGCTGGCCATGACGGTCGGTTCGTACGTCGAGAATCCGAAACGACCGGTCGTGTTTGTGCCCGTCTACTTCGGCTACGAACGACTGATTGAGGGCGATTCATTCATCAGCGAACTTGGTGGCGCCGAAAAGCAGAAAGAGTCACTCCTCGGCCTGGTCCGGTCGATCAAATCGCTCCGGGAGGATTTCGGAAGCGTTTACGTGAATATCGGCGAGCCCATCGAGCTGGATGAGGTGCTTGATCGCGTGGAACCCAGGTGGCGCGAGTTGCCAGGGGGCAATGGCGAGCGGCCGCCGTGGTTGAACGGGGTCGTCGACGAGCTGGGGAAGGGTATTATGGGCGGTATCAACGCGGCAGCCGCCGTGACTCCCATCAGCCTGCTTGCCTATGTGCTGCTGGCAACGCCCAAACAGACGATCGGTGCGGCCGAATTGCGTGCGCAACTGCAGCTGAGTATCGATCTACTGAGTCGCTTCCGCTACTCCGACTCGGTAACGATGCCCGACCTGGGGCCGGACGAGATCATCGCGCACGGCGAAAAACTCAACGTTATCAGCCGCACGACGCACCCGATGGGCGATGTGATCCACATGGCCGAGAAGACTGCGGTATTGCTGACCTATTTTCGCAACAACATCCTGCACCTGCTTGCAGTACCAGCAGCGGTGGCGTGCTGTTTCATCCAGGGCAGGCAACTTTCGCACTCCGAACTGCAGCGCCTGCTCAACCTGATTTATCCGTACATGGCGAAGGAGTTGTGCCTGAAATGGCGTGACGACGAGGTCGACAAAGTCACTACCGAGGCTATCGATGCGCTGGTTGGACAGGGCCTGCTGATGCGCAAACGGCGCAAAGGGGATCTGAACAGGCCGCGTGCGGGATCGGCGCAGGCTTACCAGCTGATGATGCTGGGCCAGTCCATGGTGCCGATGCTGCAGCGCTTCTATCTCGTCATCGCGATCCTGGTACAACATGGATCAGGCACGTTGTCGCGCGTCCGGCTCGAAAGAATGTGCGAACTGAGCGCGCAGCGCCTGTCGATGATTTACGGATTGCATTCTCCCGACTTCTTCAATAAAACGCTGTTCCACGATTTCATACGCAAGATGCAGGATAAGGACGTGATACGGCGCAACAGTGGAGGACTGCTTGGGTTCGACGAGGACCTGGTCGGCATTGGAACCGACGCGCGGCTCGTGCTCGGCGAAGAGATCCGGCACAGCATCCTGTCGCTAACCGTCCCCGAAGAGCAGGTCGACCAGTGAAGGTAGCATCGTTTTACCGCTTCCTCGATCTCGAGGATGCAGGCGCTTTCCGCGAACAGTTGCAGTCGCAGTGCGACGATCGTCGGCTGCTTGGTACCGTGCTCGTGGCAAACGAGGGTTTCAATGGTTCGCTGTCGGGGGACGAGCGGGCGATTCGCGAGGTGTTCGCGTGGATCGAGGAGTTTCTCGGCCTCGGCGAAGCCATCGAGGCAAGGTGGAACGACATCGACGAAGCGCCGTTTCGTCGTATGCGGGTTCGCCCCAAGAAAGAAATCGTTGCGCTCGGCCGTCCCGACATCCTGCCGCATCGCGGCACGGGCAAGTACGTTTCAGGAGACGAGTGGAACGACCTCATCGCAAACCCCGACGTTATCGTGATCGATACCCGCAATCACTACGAGTACGAAGTCGGCACGTTCCCGAATGCCGTCGATCCGCACACCGACAGTTTTCGCGAGTTTCCCGAGTTCGCGGAAAAGCTGGCCGAGACGTCGAAAGACCGCCCGGTTGCAATGTTCTGTACGGGCGGCATCCGCTGTGAGAAAGCGACCGCGTTGATGCTCGAACTGGGCTTCGAGGAGGTATACCACCTGCAGGGTGGCGTCCTCAAATATCTCGAAGACATGCCGCCGGACAAAAATCGATGGGACGGCGAGTGCTTCGTCTTCGATACGCGGGTGGCTGTTGATCGCGACCTGGCGGAAGGGGGCTACGTGCAATGCCATGCCTGCCGTCGCCCGCTTTCGACCGAGGACATCGCGTCGCCCGACTACAGAGAAGGCGTGTCGTGCCCCAAATGCATCAACGAACTCGACGATGACCGCGCGGCCCGGCTCGAGGAGCGCGCAAAGCAGGTCGAACTCGCACGCGAGCGCGGTGACACGCATATCGGACCTCAAAAGAGTTCGAGCGGGCCGGAAGGCGTTCAGCAGAAGTAAAGCGCAGCGCAGCGAGCTCCCCACGAGGGGGACAATGCATGAAGCTGAATGCCTTCCGGCCCGCTATGAGGGTTTATGCGTCCAAATCCGGGATCAGCTCACTTTCGAGCGCGGTAATCATGTCCTTGATCAGCAGTTTGCGCTTCTTCAGCCGTCGTATACGCAGCTGATCCACCATCGGATCGTGTTGCAGCCGATCGATCAGGTAGTCGAGATCCCGGTGGCTGACGCGAAGCTCACGCAGCCGCTCGAGATTCTTGAAGGATTCTGTGTCGACTTTTTCGGACATTTCAAGCCATGCTACTCGTCGCTCGCGAGCAGCGCCAGCCAGTCGCGATCGGCCGCGCCGATAACGACGAACCAGGGGTTCAGGATGTCTTCTTTTTCGTTATATGACAGCGGCTTACCATCCAGCTCGAGAACCTTGCCGCCAGCTTGCTCGACCACGGCCTGGGCGGCCGCGGTATCCCATTCGGAGGTGGGCCCGAGCCGCGGGTAGACGTCGGCGCCGCCTTCGGCGACCACACAAAACTTCAGCGAGCTGCCCATCGGCACCAGCTCCGATTCACCGACCTTGCCGAGGAAAGCATCCAGGCTGGTGCCACGGTGCGACCGGCTGCCGACGATCCGGACCGGCGCCGCACTGGTTTCGGCCACGTGGATCGAGGTGACCGAGTCGTCTTCGCGCAGTTCGGAGCCGATACCCTCGCAGCCGACATAGGTTTTGGCCTGGACGGGCACATGGACGATGCCGAGAACCGGGCGATGATTGTCGATCAGGGCAATATTGACCGTGAACTCGCCATTGCGGTTGACGAATTCCCTGGTGCCGTCCAGGGGGTCGATCAGCCAGTACTGCGGCCACTGCGCGCGCTCGGCAAACGCCGGCAATCCTTCCTCCTCCGAAATGATCGGAATTTCGGGGGCAAGAGCACGCAGGCCGGCGACGATACAACGATGCGAGGCCAGATCGGCCAGTGTCAGCGGTGATTCGTCACCTTTCGCTTGAACGTCAAAATCGGTCGCGTAGACTTCGAGGATTGCTTCACCCGCGACGACCGCAAGATCGACGATCGGGTTGATCATTTCTGCGGGGTTCATACGCTTATCCGGACGATTGCAGGGGCGCGAAGTATAAAACAGTGACATTCGATCCCAAAACAGTTATCGGCCAGTGTGAAACGCTGATGCTCGATATGGATGGCACGATTCTCGACCTCGCGTTCGATAATTACGTGTGGCGCCAGCTCGTGGTTACCCGGTACGCCGAGCACAACGACCTCGAATACAAGGTGGCGCGCGACAGGCTGTATGCCCAGTACATATCGATCCAGGGCGACCTCGAGTGGTATTGCCTCGATCACTGGAGCGAGCGCCTCGGATTCGACGTGCTCGCGTTGCACGAAGAGGTGCACGAACGAATCGTGTACCTGCCTGGCGCGGAAGAGTTTCTCGAAGTCGTGAACGCGGCAGAAATTCGTGTGCTTCTCGTCACAAACTCACATCCGGACACACTCGCGCTAAAAGACGGCAGCCTCGGTTTTTCGACGTATTTCGACGCTATCCATAGCTCACACGATTACGGCCACGCCAAGGAGAGCCAGGATTTCTGGCGGGCGCTACAGGAAGTGGAAGGATTCGATCCTCAGACAACCGTCTTCGTCGACGACACGGTGCCGGTCCTGCGCAGTGCCGCCGAGTACGGCATTCGTATGCCCATCGTTGTCACGTATCCGGACACCTCGGAACCGCCGCGGGAAAACGGCGAGTTCCCCGGCGTCGCAGGGGTGCGAGAGCTGGTCTAGTCCTTTTTGCGTTCCGGGGTACGGCGCGGGCGGCGTTTCTTGCCGGCACGTTTCCTCTGTGGCCCCGGCTTGCGGGCCTTGCGTTCCTTGCGTTTCGGCTTGACGAGCTCGGGCAGCAGCGCCGGGTCGTAATTTGCGACCGGGATCTTGTGCCCGATGTAGTCCTCGATGTCCGGTAGCGACATCGTGTAGGTCTCGCAACCAAAGCTGATCGCGTCGCCCGAGGCGCCGGCCCGGGCCGTGCGGCCGATGCGGTGTACGTAATCTTCTGAATCCTGCGGCAAGTCGTAGTTGATTACGTACCGCACGTCCGGAATATGCAGACCACGTGATGCAACGTCGGTGCCGATAAGCACCTGGAGCTCACCACTCTGAAAATCAAGCAACAGGCGCTGACGCTTTTTTTGTGGCACATCGCCCGAAATCGCCTTCGCGTGCACGTCGTTGGCCTCGAGCGTCGCCTCGACCCGTTCGGCATCGCGCTTCATGTTGACAAACACCATGATCCGGCCCGTGCCCATTTCGCGAATCAGCCCAACAAGCAGCGGCAACTTGTCTTCGTTCGACGGGAAAAAGATGGCCTGGCGTACGCGGTCGGCCGTGACCTTGTCCGGCTCGATGCGTACGAGCTCGGGTTCGTTCATGTGCTCGAACGCGAGTTCCATCACGCGGTGTGACAGCGTTGCAGAGAACAGCATATTGAGCCGTTTATCGGGCTTGGGAAGACGTCGGAGCAGGTAGCGAATGTCCTTGATGAAACCGAGGTCGAACATGCGATCGGCCTCATCGAGCACCGCGACTTCGACCTGGTCGAGCTTGAAGACGCCCTGCTTGAAATAGTCGATGATGCGCCCCGGCGTGCCAATCAGGATATCGATGCCGCCTTCAATCGTACGCCGCTGCTTCTCATAATCCGTGCCGCCGTAGGCCAGCCCGATCTTGAAACCGGTGTGTTTTCCCAGCAGTTCGCCGTCTTTGGCGATTTGCATGGCAAGCTCGCGCGTTGGCGCCAGCATAAAGGCACGCGGCTGTTTCTTCTGTTCGGGATCGGGTTGCGATGCCAACAGCTTCTGATAGGTTGCGATCAGGAATGCGGCAGTCTTGCCAGTCCCGGTCTGGGCCTGTCCGGCGACATCGCGCGGCTCGAGGGCGATCGGTAGCGTGCTGGCCTGGATCGGTGTACAGAACTCGAATCCAGCGTCACGGATGCCCGCCCGCACGCTGTCGTGCAACGCCAGGGCATCGAATCTGAGGTCCGTAAGGTGGTTATCCGTCATGTTGCGGAGGCCGTAAAAAGTGAATTTTGTGCTTGCAAAATGGCTCGTGAAGCGGTCAAATTGGTCTTAATTCGACGCGACAAATCGTCGCACCCGCCAGTTTCGCATTCATCGATTCGTCAAAGAAGCCGGAATCAGTCGGCGACAGAGCTGCGACATATTGCCTTATCGAGAAGGCAGCGTCATCCATTTTCGAGAATCAATAAAGATTGCCTTTTGGAGGAAGTAGCCGGTGAGCGACCAAATCGTGCACACCAATGACAGCAATTTTGAAGCTGATGTGTTGAATTCTGCAAAGCCTGCCCTGGTAGATTTCTGGGCGGAGTGGTGTGGTCCGTGCAAGATGATTGCGCCATTTATCGAAGAGGCTGCCACCGAGTACACTGACAAGCTGTCGGTGGTCAAGCTCAATGTCGATGAGAGCCCGAATATTGCGGCCAAGTTCGGCATTCGCAGCATTCCGACGTTGATGCTTTTCAAGGACGGTGCCGTTCAGGCACAAAAGGTCGGTGCGTTTTCCAAATCGCAACTGACGGAGTTTCTGGATTCCAATCTGTGAGAGGATACTTGGGTAATCAAGCGAAAAGCCGGCCACAAAAGTCCGGCAACAAAAGCAAGGGTGGTAATCGCCGCCGCCGCCGGCGGCCACAGCATTCCGAGTTCCCGGACGACGATGGGAACATCGAGGTAATACCACCGGAGCAGCTCGAGGCGAGCAAGAATGCGATGAGCCTGACCGACCTCAAGGGTCGGCCGGCCGCAGATCTCGTCAAGCTCGGCGAGGAACTCGGTCTCGAGGGCCTCGCACGCCAGCGCAAGCAGGAGATGATCTTCTCCATTCTCAAGGCGCATGCCCAGAATGGTGAAGACATCTACGGCGACGGCGTGCTCGAGATCCTGCAGGACGGCTTCGGCTTCCTGCGCTCCTCCGACGGCTCGTACCTGGCCGGGCCGGACGACATTTACGTCAGTCCGAGCCAGATTCGCCGTTTCGCCCTGCGTACGGGTGACACGGTTTCCGGCCTGATCCGGCCGCCGAAGGACGGCGAGCGCTATTTTGCGCTGCTCAAGGTCGGGCAGATCAATCACGATTCGCCCGAGAACGCACGTACGAAGGTCCTTTTTGAGAACCTGACGCCGTTGTTCCCGACCGAGCGGCTCAAGCTCGAGCAGGGTACGGGCAGCACCGAAGACCTCACGGCGCGCATCATCGACATGGTAGCGCCGATTGGCAAGGGTCAGCGTGGGCTGATCGTCTCGCCGCCGAAGGCCGGCAAGACGATCCTGCTGCAGAACATCGCGTCGGCCATCAGCGCGAACACGCCCGACGTCGACATGATCGTGTTGCTGATTGACGAGCGGCCCGAGGAAGTCACCGAAATGGAGCGGACAGTGCGCGGTGAAGTCGTGTCGTCGACGTTCGACGAGCCCGCCAGCCGCCACGTGCAGGTGGCCGAAATGGTCATCGAAAAGGCCAAGCGCCTCGTCGAGCACAAGCGCGACGTCGTGATCCTGCTCGACTCGATCACGCGTCTCGCGCGCGCCTACAACACAGTCGTGCCGTCGTCGGGCAAGGTGCTTACGGGCGGTGTCGATGCGAATGCACTGCACCGGCCAAAGCGGTTCTTCGGCGCCGCGCGGAATATCGAAGAAGGCGGCAGCCTGACGATCCTCGCAACAGCACTCGTCGACACCGGATCGAAGATGGACGAGGTCATCTACGAGGAGTTCAAGGGCACGGGCAACATGGAGATCCACCTGGATCGACGTATTGCGGAAAAACGTGTATTCCCGGCCATCAACATCAACCGCTCGGGTACGCGCAAGGAAGAGTTGCTCACCGATCCGGCCGAACTGCAGAAAATGTGGGTTCTACGCAAGGTCCTCCACCCGATGGACGAGCTGGCAGCGGTCGAGTTTCTGCTTAACAAAATGCAGGACACCAAGACCAACGCCCAGTTCTTTGAGGCGATGAAGAAGTAAACACTGGGCCGGAGCGATCCTGAGCGCCAACTGACCCGTGTTCCCGACGCTGCTTGCAAGAGCGGCGTACAATAACAGCGACCGATTTTTCCTGGCGGCCCCGTCTAATGGACAGGTGCAGGGAGAATGGACGCGATGCCCGTATATCTGGACGACAAAAGGCTGGTCAAACAGCTACTTGCGGGTGACCAGAAAGCCTTCGACCGGTTCTTCGAGGAGAACTTCGCGAGACTTTATCGTTTCGCGATAGCGCGCCTTTCGGACGATCCCGAGGCCGCCAGGGAGGTCGTGCAGATCGCCCTGACGCGCGCCGTGCGCAAATTGCACACGTTCCGGGCCGAATCAGCGCTATTCACGTGGTTATGTGCAATCTGCCGCAACGAGATCAGTGACTGGCTCGCCAGGCAGGGGCGATATCGTGAGCACATTGTGCTCGTCGAGGACCTACCCGAAGTACAGGCTGCCGTCGATTCCATCCAGGCACCCGACAGCCCCGAGCGACACTACCAGCGGGTCGAGGTTTTGCGGCTCATCCAGGTCGCGCTTGACCGGCTGCCCGCGAAATACGGAGATGTTCTGGAGTGGAAATATGTCGAGGGTCATTCAGTGAAAGAAATTTCTGAGCGGCTGGGGATCGGCCCGGAGGCAACACAGTCGTTGCTCGCCAGGGCCAAGCGCGCATTTGCAGACGTCTACAGCACGTTGTCAGAAGCCACGATGGTGCAGCCATGAATCGAACGAGCGATATGAGACGAACCGAAGACGCCGTAGAGGCGTTGCTGGAAAAAGCGGCACCACGACCGGCGCCGCCTGCCGCGGACGAACGCGTCGTTCGTGAAGCCGTAATGGCAGAATGGCGGGCTGCCACGGGCCGTGTGGCACAACGCAAGCGCATGACGTGGTTTGCGGTCGCGGCCACGGTGCTGCTGGGCACGGTCATTGGACTCAATTCGCTGCGAGTCGACAGCACACTGCCGGAGCAGGTGGCCACGATCGACACCGACAGGGGTTCGATATTCCTTGTTGGTGAACGGTCACTGTTACAGGAAATGAGTGCGCTCTCGGCAGTTTATGCCGGCCAGGTGATCGAGACGGGCGACGATGGCGGCCTGAGCCTCGCCTGGGGAGGTGGCGGCTCGCTGCGCATCGACAAGAAGACCCGCGTCGAGTTCACGTCGGGCACCTCGGTATATCTCCGCTTCGGCCAGATCTATTTTGATTCGGGGAGTGCTGCCGTTGCAGCGATTACCGGCTCCGCGCTCGAAATTGATACTGACCATGGCCGGGTCCGGCATCTCGGAACTCAGTACATGACGACTGTCGAGGGGCAGGATCTTATTGTCCGAGTGCGCGAAGGTAGAGTTTCGGTAGACGGCAATCTGGCCGCCGAGGCTGTTGCGTGGGCCGGGCAACAAATGACGATTTCCGGCGGCGCCAGGGCAGAAACCTTGAGCATCGATGGTTATGGCGCGATTTGGGCGTGGGTTGAGGCGCTGGCGCCCGCGGCCGATATGCAGGGCCGGTCAACGTACGAATTTCTGCAGCGCGTTAGCCGGGAAACCGGGCTTGCGCTCGATTTCGAGACCCCGGAAGCCGAGGCCGAGGCCCGTTCCGGGGTGCTGGTTGGATCAATTGACACGGACCCGCGCAGCGAACTCGCGCTTCGCATGGCCGGCGAGGATCTCGACTATCGCATCGATGGGGGCACTATTTACGTGAGTATCGACAGGGACGACAATCCGTAAGGTCATGTTGCGCACGTTGCTGGCCATGATCTGCGTGCTGCCGGTGGCCGGCCTGGCCGCCGATGGTGAAGAAGCGCCGCTCACAGGGCGGCCCGTCGCCGAAGTCATCGATGAATACCGGGATGCCGGTGTGCCGTTTGCGTACAGCACCAATCTCGTGTCAGGGGATTTACTCGTAACCGGGGAACCGCAGTCCAGCGACCCGGTGGACATCGTGCGCGAGATTCTGCGTCCGCATGGATTGACGCTTCGGTCCGAAGCCGGTGTGCATCTCGTCGTTCGCATTCCGGGCCAGCGGTCGGCCGAGGATCAGACCTCGACCGAGACGCAACCGCTTGCCGAGGCGGAAATCGAGGCCATCGTCATTTCGGCAAGCCGTTACGAAATCCTGAGCGAACTCGCCGCGTCGCGCTTCGTCATCGACCAGCGCACGATCCAGAACATGCCGGATATTGGTCAGGACCCGATGCGAGTCGTGCAACGGCTACCGGGTGCTGCCGCAAGCGGCGCGTCGGCCAAGACGCACTTTCGTGGCGGCGAGCACGACGAGATCGGCATCATGCTCAATGGTCACGGACTGTTCGATCCGTTCCACATTCGTGACTATCAAAGCGTATTCAGCGCAATCGATTCGCGAGCGATCGAGGGTGTCGAGGTTTTCACGGGCGGATTCCCGGTTCGATTCGGCGACTTGATGAGCGGACTCGTGCTCATGGAGTCCCTGGAGTCGGTCGAGCCGAGGCACACCGAGGTCGGTATCAGCGTCTTCAATACCTCGTTCCTTACCGCCGGCAACGAGGATGACCGAAACTGGGTCGTATCGGCGCGCCGCGGCAACCTCGACCTGGTCATCAACAGCGAATACGGCAGTCCGAGTTACTACGACGTGTTCGGCGAATTCAGTGTCGACTTAACGTCCGACGTCACCCTGTCATTCAATGCACTGATTGCCGACGACAGTGTCGAGGTTATTCTCGAAACGGATCCCGCGGAACTCGAATGGGTTCGAAGCCGGACCCGTAATGCACAGCTCTGGATGCAACTCGACAATCGCTGGTCTGACGAGCTATCGAGCAAGCTTGTCTTGTCAGGAATCATTTTCGACAACCGTCGCAAAGGGTCATTGGGTGATGCCGAAAAGATCGTCGCGACGGTGCTCGACGATCGCGAAGTCGAACAGTTCAGCTTCAGGCAAGACTGGATGTTCAACTCGTCCGAAAGCCACCTCATGCAATGGGGAATCGAGGCGATGTACTCGCGGGCGCACTACGACTATGCGAATAGTGCGGAGTATTTCGGACTTCCAGCCATGTACGAGGATCAGCCCGAATCGTCAAGCCGTGCCGCGACTGCAGATCCGCGGGGCAGCAGCTATTCACTCTACTTTTCGGACCGGTGGCGGGTATCGGACAAGACGGTGCTCGAGTGGGGTCTGCGCTGGGACGACCAGACCTACATCGACGGAATATCGTCCGATTCACAGTTGAGCCCGCGTTTCAACCTGATGCGCACTGTCGGCGATAAAACCGAGTTGCGCCTGAGCTGGGGCCGGTACCACCAGTCTCAGGGAATCCATACGCTTCAGATCGAGGATGGCATTACGAATTTCTGGCCGGCACAACGTGCGGATCATGCGATCGTCGGCCTGCGCCACCTGTTCGGTGACGATATTGCCCTGCGAGTCGAGTTATTCGAGAAACAGATGCACCAGGTTCGACCGCGCTTCGAAAACTTGTTTGATCCGCTGAGCCTGATTCCCGAGGTGCAACCCGATCGCGTGAGGCTCGACCCGACGAGTGCTCGCTCACAGGGGCTCGAGATCACGGTGGATCGCTCCAACGGCCCCTACACCTGGTGGGCGAGCTACACGCTGTCCGAGGTTACCGACCGTATCGATGGTCGCAACGAATATCGCAGCTGGCATCAGCGCCACGCGTTCCAGGGCGGAATGAGCTGGTCTGGCGACAAGTGGGATGTCGCCCTGGCTGCGAGCGTGCATTCGGGTTGGCCGACCACGGAGCTGTACCTGGTCGAGGACGGCGTGGACGAGGATGGCGAACCCGAATTCGTCGCAATCCCAGGGCCACGTAACGACAGCCGGCTCGGCACCTTCGCAAGCCTCGATTTCCGCATCAGCCGCACCTGGCAGCTGCAGCGAGGCACGTTCATGGCGTTTCTCGAAATCTCCAACCTGACCAATCGCCGTAACGAATGCTGTCTCGACTGGGACTTCGAGGAAGATGAAGCCACCGGCGAAGACGTCTTCGAGAGAGGCGTTGATTACTGGATGCCGCTCCTTCCTGCGATCGGCGTACTCTGGGAATTCTAGCTCGTCGTTCGTTCCAGTTGCGGGAGGTCGTCGCCGATCTCGATCCAGGGCAACTTGTCCTCGACCCAGACGTGCTCGCGCGGGTTGATCGCCGCAGGGTCGTCAAAGCTGGTCAGCGTGATGTCGATCTGGCCGGCGCGCCTTTCGTGCTCGTAGGTGAGGGAAGTACCACAGCGCGAGCAGTGGCCGCGGGTAACGCCAGGCGTGGAGTGGTGCTCGGTCAACGTGCCTGACGTCAGCCTGAATCCGTCTTTCGGGAATATCGCCCAGGGGACGAAAGCACCGCCCGCCGATTTCCGGCAGCTCTCGCAGTGGCAGAAACAGGCATACAGTTCGGGACCCTCGACGGCGAACCGGACGTCTCCACAAAAACAGCCGCCAACCAACGTGGTCATGGTGGCGAAAAACGGCTGCTGAACGTAAATGCGTCGACGGACGGGCCTTTGTCCCACAGAGCGCGAAACCGGTCTTTAGCTTCGGAGACGCTCGGAACATGCCCGGCATCGACCCACCAAAGTACGAGTGGTGAACGCGAGGATTTTTCGAACCACCTGCTGCGGTTCCGGACGACTTCGAGGTGCCTGCCGCTGTAGGCCCAGGCTTCGAGAGCCTCCACGGACTCCCATACGGACATGTTGAAGAGCACCTTGTCGCTACCGAAGACCCTGATAACCTCCGCGCCTTCATCGTCTTCGATAAAACGCCAGACAAATCCTGGTGCCACATCCGCCGAGGCATTGACAATGTCGAGCTGCTCCATGAAGTCTGCCATCAATGGATCATCGTATCCCGTAAGCATTGTGGCTACATTAGCCTGCGCCAGGTGCATTCTTCTTTTTGATGAAGTAATAGCCGCCCGAGAGGGCAATGACCAGCGCCGCGATCGAAAATACGGTCATCGGCTCGATCGTCTTGGCGTCAAGAATCACGACCTTTCGCGCAACGGCCGTCAGGGCGACGAGGAACATGATCTCCGCATGAATCATGTTGTCGTCTAGATACATCTTTATGCTTGTCATAAGTTCGAGTCCGATCAGGACCATGAGGAACAGGCCAAAGATATCGAACAGATCGTCAACGCCGAGGAAAAAGCCGGGAGGCTGTAGCAGGTCGCTTAAGACCACGTAAGCGACCTCCAGGACACCCGACACGACGACGATGCCCATCAGGATCAAGAGCGCGATCGCAATGACGCGCTCAATCTTGCCGATTATCTCCATTGGATTCCCCTTTGTTCCTTGTTATTGGTCGTGGCCGTATCCAGATCCAGCTGGCGATCACCAGGAGGCCGAACACCGTGTAGCAGAGCGTGAATACCCACGCCGGGGCATCATAGTACAGAATCTCCTCGACCCAGTGCGCGATGAAGGCGCCAGGGTATACCGCGTCACCCGCCTTGGCGCGCAACCACATCTCCAGCGTTGTGAGCGGACAGATTACGCCGAGCCAGGATTGGAGAACGACAATCGCTATCGCTATCAGGTGGCTCAGCCGGAACCAGCCATTGCGGATCCATTGCCAGCCGAGCAGTTTTCCGCCGAATATCAGCAACAGGCCGACAATGACGAATACGACAAAGGATACGTGCAGATAAAGAACGAAATCGGCAACGACGAGGTATAGCGTATTCAATGGATCAGTCGGATCCCAGCAGCCATTGCCGCGCTTCGCTTTCGGTATCGAACAGCCGTCCGGGCAGTCCGCGGTTGGCGAGTACTGCCGAGATAAACTCTATCATGTCGCGCGCATCGTCATTGTTCTCGACCCAGGCGATGCGATAGTGCTGGGCGATACCGAATTGCTGGAACAGGGCCGGCGTTTCGTAGCCTTCGACGGCTTCGACCGGCGTGGTGGTATTCGCAATGCCGAGGACGTTGAAGCAATTGTATTTTTTGCAGGCCGCAGCCACGTCACGCCACAAGCGCTCCAGGTACAGAAAATCCTTGTCCCCGTCGGCGCGGACGAGAATGTGATCGCCCTCAAACGTGACTTCGAGCCTGTTCTCCATTTCCCATAAGTCTAGTACACGAGGGACCTGTTGCTTCAAGTCGCCTCACTCGTTGGTGGCGTTCTCGAACATGGGACCGATACTGGCGTTGGTGATCGGATGATAGTCGCCCCGGGCGGCATCAGGTGCGCCGGACTGCGAGCAGGCCGTGATCGCATGTGCGACGAAGAGCAGGGTCAGTCGAGGCGTCATCATTATCTATCAGTCCAGCAAACGTCAGCTGTCGGCGCCATCGAAACAGCGGGCAACTGGTCAGCGCAAGATCCCGCTCACGAGCTCCGCTGCCGCCAGGTCCTGGCAGGCCATTCCGATGGATTCGAAGACGATCGTCGCCTCTGAATCGACGGTCGCCTTTCCGTCGAGAATCTCCCCCAGTTCAGCATGGATCGCGGCGTTCCAGCGGCGCACGTTGCCGGACTCGGTCAGCGCCCCGTCGCGCGAGTCGACGATAACGGTATTCGACATCGTTGTTGCGTCGAGTTCGCCTTCATCTGCACCAGCCCAACCCACTGACGCGACAACTGTTCCCGGGCGCAACCAGTCGCCATCGAACACGGGATCCGTGGACGCTGTTGCTGCAATAAGCACATCGGCGTCGCGTACGGCGTCTTCACAGTTTGTGACTCTTGCGCCGATCTTCTCTGCCAGGGCTGCGGCGCGCCCGGCTGTTCGATTCCAGATTCTGACATCTTCGAATTGCCGAACGATCGATAGCGCCTCGAAATGGCTTTCCGCCTGTTCGCCGGCGCCCAGAATGGCGAGCGAGCGGACATCGGGCCTCGCCACCGCATCGACGTAAGCAGCCGTCACAGCGGCAGTGCGCATCTTCGTAATCAAACGACCGTCCATAGTTACCAGTGGGCGGCCGGTCTCCGGCTCGAATAGCACGATCAGCGCCATGTGAGTGTCGAGTTGCCGCTCTGCATTGCCCGGGTAGAAGGAGACGAGCTTTGCACCCATTGAGTCGGGAGTGACGGCAGGCATGCCGCCGAAAAATCCACCCCAGGGTTTCACAGCGAGGATGCGCCGCGCCGGCTGCTCAACGCGTCCTGCGGAGAAATCGATCATCGCCTGCCGCACGCGCGGAATCAGGTCCTCCATTCGAAGCGCGCTGGATACCGCAGCATGATCGATGTACGGAACGTCCATTAACTGGACGCACTGATGCGGGCGATGATGTGCACGATAAGTGGCAGCATCAGAGCCGCACCGACGATAATGAGCGCCAGCGCATAGGGCGTCACCGGGTTAGGGTCCGCCACCTGGCCATACAAGCCGACGGCGAGCAATAAAGTGCCGAATACGTCGAGAATGAGAAGCGGGACAGGAAACTTGATCTTCGTCTTGTCGTTCATGCTTATCCCCTTTACGGGCCCAACTGCCAGCGGTGCAACGGTACCGTGGTCCCGGCGGGAAAGTGAGATTCTTCGAGCGGCAACTCGACGCAACCATCTGTTCCGGACAACGCGGTGAAGTCTCCGGACGTGTTGGTGGGCACCGGCATCGCCAGAACCTGCCCGGCCGTGTTCGAAATCAATCGTACCGGCAGAAAACAGGTCAGCGCCGGGTCAAACGTGACATCCTGCGCCAGCGTCGCGAACTCGGGTCGCGACATTCGCATTCCGGATGCGTGGGCGAGCGCCGGCAAGACATACTGCCGGCAGCATACCAGCGTCGAAACCGGGTTACCGGGCAGCGCGAATACGCTCTGCCCCGCGGGCCCGACGCCGAACCACATCGGCTTGCCGGGGCGTTGGCTGATCTTGTGAAAGACGACCTCGACACCGAGGTCGCGGAGAACCTGCGGCACGTAGTCTGCCTTGCCCATCGAGACGCCGCCCGACAGGATCAGCGCGTCGGCCGCATCGAGGTGTGCGGCGATCCGTGACGTAAGCAGCTCGGGATCATCCGCGAGGTGGTCGTGTTCGCAGTCCGTGTAGCCGTGCTGCTGCAACATGGCGATAACGGCCGGCCCGTTCGACAGGCGAACCTGGTGCGACTCGATCGCTTCGCCTGCAGGTACGAGCTCGCTTCCGGTCGAAATGACGCGAATCGCGGGCGTGCTGCTCACATCGACATCGCTCAGTCCGCAGGAACTGATGATCGCTATGTCCATTGGCGAGATCCGCTTGCCGGCCGCCAGCAGCGTACTGCCTTTGCGGTGGTCCGAGCCCTGCGGGTGAATGAATTGACCGGCCTCCGGTGCGTATCCGTCCTCGAGCGATGCGGCGCCATCCGCTATGGATATTCGTTCGACCGGGATGATGCAATCGGCGCCCTTGGGCAGCGAGGCGCCTGTCATGATTTCGATGCAGTGGTCGTTTTCGAGCGACTGCTGCTGGTCGCCGGCTGCCTGGGTCGACTGAATCGGAAACTGCCGGGCGCCGGCCTGGTAGTCGCCGAAGGCAATGGCAATGCCATCCATCATGACGCGGTCGAACGGTGGCTGGTCGCGTTCGGCAACGACGCTTTGTCGCAGCACGCGTCCGATAGCCGCACCGGTCGCGACTGACTCGACTTCGGACGCTGACATTGCGCCCAGGATGGCATCGCGCGCTTCGCGAACCGTCAGCATCGGATCAGGCCCGCTCTCTCGCGATCGCGCGGTGACCGATGTCGCGCCGATAGTAGACTTCGTCCCAGGAAATCTTCTCCACCGCTTCGTAGGACGACTTGGCGGCGTCCCCGACCGTCTCTCCCAGTCCGACAACGCAGAGAACACGTCCGCCATTCGTCACGACACCGTCATCGGTCTGCGCCGTACCGGCATGGAATACTTTTTGAGTAAGACTGTCGGCATCCTCGAGACCGGATATGACCCTGCCCTTGGCATAGCTTTCGGGGTAACCACCGGCAGCCATCACAACGCCGAGCGAAGCACGCGGATCCCACTCCGCCGTCTGATTCTCGAGAGTACCGTCAAGGGTGGCCAGGCACAGGTGTGCGAGGTCGGATTTGAGGCGGACCATGATCGGCTGCGTCTCGGGGTCGCCGAACCGGCAGTTGAACTCGATGACCTTTGGCGTGCCGTCGGCCATGATCATGAGCCCCGCATACAAAAAACCGACATAATTGTTGCCGTCCGCCTTCATGCCGGCGAGCGTGGGCCGGATCACAAGGTCCATGATCTTCTGTTCGATCTGCGCCGTGACGACAGGAGCAGGGGAGTAGGCGCCCATGCCACCGGTATTCGGGCCGACATCTCCTTCATCGCGAGCCTTGTGATCCTGCGACGTGGCCATCGGCAAGATGTCGGTCCCATTGGTGATGACGATGAAACTTGCTTCCTCGCCGTCGAGGAACTCCTCGACGACGATGCGTGCGCCGGCATCGCCAAATTTGTTGCCGGCCAGCATGTCCGTCGCCGCTGTCTCTGCTTCCGCGAGCGTAGTCGCAACGATGACGCCCTTCCCGGCAGCCAGGCCGTCGGCCTTGATGACGATGGGCGCGCCCTGTTCGCGGATGTAGGCGAGCGCGGGTTCGAGGTCGACGAAATTACGGTACGCGGCCGTCGGGATGTCATGCCGCGCGAGAAAATCCTTCGTGAATGCCTTGGAACCCTCGAGCCGGGCCGCGGCTGCGCTCGGGCCGAAGCAGGGCAGGCCCAGTTGCTCGAAACGATCAGCAATGCCCGCGACGAGCGGCGCTTCCGGGCCCACGATCGTCAGATCGATGGCTTCGGCCCTCGCCAGGTCGGCCAGCGCCTCGATGTCGTCGGAGGAGACGTCGACGTTGCGGATCTTGTCCTCGCGCGCGGTGCCGGCATTGCCGGGCGCCACCAGCACCTCTTCGACATCAGGAGATTGCGCGCACTTCCAGGACAGTGCGTGTTCGCGCCCTCCGCTGCCGATTACGAGTACCTTCATCAGTGCCGGAAGTGTCGCATGCCCGTGAAGACCATGGCCAGACCATGTTCGTTGGCAGCCTGGATCACCTCGGCGTCGCGCATCGAGCCGCCGGGCTGGATGATTGCCGCAATGCCGGTTTCAGCTGCCGTATCTATGCCGTCACGAAACGGGAAGAATGCGTCGGAGGCCATGACCGAACCCGAAACGTCGAGGCCCTCGTCTCCGGCCTTGATCGCCGCGATCCTGGTGCTGTAGACGCGGCTCATCTGTCCGGCACCGACGCCGATCGTCATGTTGTCCTTGCAGAATATGATCGCGTTGGATTTTACGTACTTGACCACCTTCCAGGCGAAGAGCATGTCCTCGATCTGCTCGGGCGTCGGCGTCTTATCGGTAACGACCTTGAGGTCCTCCGCCGTAATGACGCCCATATCGCTGCCCTGAACAAGCAAGCCTCCGGAGACCTTCTTGAAGTCCAGGTCGCCGGTCGAGTCTTCCCACGGACCCGACCGCAATACCCGAACGTTCTTTTTTTCCTTCAGGACTTCCGTGGCGTCGTCATCAATCTCGGGCGCCACGATCACCTCGACGAACTGCCGGTCGATGATCGCTTTGGCGGTTGTGCCGTCCAGTGACCTGTTGAAGGCGATGATGCCGCCGAATGCCGAGGTCGGATCGGTCTTGAATGCCTTGTCATAGGCTTCGTTGATACTTCCGGCGACCGCCACGCCACAGGGATTCGCATGCTTGACGATAACGCAGGCCGGGGCGTCGAACTGCTTTACGCATTCGAACGCGGCGTCTGAATCGGCAATGTTATTGTACGAGAGAGCCTTACCCTGCAGCTGGGTCGCCCTCGCGAGGGAACCGGCCGGCGCTTGCTGGTCGATATAGAAGCCGGCATCCTGATGCGGGTTCTCACCGTAACGCATGCGTTCAACCAGGGTTCCGGAGTAGAGGAAGCGATCGCCAAGCGGGTTCTCGCCGAGCGAATTCGACAGGTATTTCGTGATAGCCGTGTCATAACTCGCCGTATGGGCATAGGCCTTGGCGGCCAGCTTGCGGCGCGCTTCGAGCGACAGCGTATCGTTCTTCAGTGACTCGAGCACGTCCACGTAGTCTTCGGGATCGACGACAACAGCGACGCCGTCGTGATTCTTCGACGCAGCCCGGATCATGGCCGGGCCGCCAATGTCGATGTTTTCGATCGCGTCGTCGATCGTTGCGTCATCGCGGGCGATCGTCTGTTCGAACGGATAGAGATTGACGGCGAGCAGATCGATCGGTTCGATGCCGTGTTCGTCCATTACGGCCTCATCGGTGCCGCGACGGCCGAGCAGCCCGCCGTGTATTGTCGGGTGCAGGGTCTTGACGCGGCCAGCCATGATTTCCGGGAAGCCGGTTTTTTCGGACACCTCGATAACTTCGATACCCGCCTCTCTCAGGGCACGGCAGGTGCCGCCAGTGGAGAGTATCTCGACGCCGAGGCCCGACAGGCCCTCGGCAAAAGGAATTAGCCCACGCTTGTCGGAAACGCTGAGCAGCGCTCGTCGCACGGTAAACATGTGGTCACCTGGAGTAAGTGGCTGAAATAAAAAAGATTAATGAATCAGAGAGTAGGATCTGAGCTTCTTCCGTAGTGTGCCGCGGTTGATGCCGAGTATGCCGGCCGCCTGGCTCTGGTTGCCATGCGTGTAGTCCATCACGGCTTTGAAGAGTGGCCGCTCCACCTCGCCGATCACGAGGTCATAGAGATCGCCGGGACGATCGCCGTTCAGGTTCCTGAAATACTGCTGGAGTGCTTCTTCGGTGTGTTTATAGAGCGGCTTGCTCTTTTTCGAGGCTTTGAGTTCCGCGTTATTATTTTTCTTTGCCACGTTGGTCAATCCTTAGCGACTACGCTGCAATGGAAATACCCCCTCCCTCTCGCTCGAAGTATTCCCGCGTCAGTCGAAGCTGTTCTTTCGCACTACCGACTCGCACGACCCGGTTACGAAATTCGTCTGCGTCGACGAGATTCTGGCAATACCAGGTCAGGTGCTTGCGCGCCACCCGGACACCGGTCGCTTCTCCGTAAAAGCGATGCATGTCTTCAAGGTGGCCGAGCATCATATCACGCAATTGGCTATTTGCTAGCGGGGGAAATACCGACGTCGTCTGCAATGCATGCCTGAGTTCTGCGAAGATCCACGGCCGGCCCTGCGCACCCCGACCGATCATCAAGCCATCTGCATTAGTTAGGCGCAAAACTTCAAGCGACTTCTCGGGAGAGGCGATATCGCCGTTGGCGATCACGGGAATGGCGACGGCAGTCTTGATCTGCGCGATCGTTTCGTACTCCGCCTGACCCTGGTAGCGGCACGCGCGGGTGCGGCCATGCACGGCGAGCGATTGAATGCCTGCTTGTTCGGCGATGCGGGCTATTTGCACGCCGTTGCGGCTCGCCGGATCCCATCCGGTCCGAATTTTGAGCGTGACGGGAACGTCAACGGCCGCCACGACCGCGGCAAGGATGCGGGCGACGAGTTTCTCGTCCCGAAGCAGCGCCGATCCAGCCATTTTCCTGCAGACCTTCTTGGCTGGACAGCCCATGTTGATGTCGATGATCTGGGCCCCCCGGCCGACACAGGCCCGAGCGGCGGCGGCGAGCTGATCGGGATCCGAGCCGGCGACCTGCACCGCGATCGGCTCGGCATCGAGGTCGAGGTCAAGGCGCCGCCTGGATTTTGCCGTTTGCCACAGGCCGATGTCGGCCGTGGTCATCTCCGAGGTCGTCATGCCTGCACCAAAGTGCCTGCAAAGCTTGCGAAACGGCGCGTCGGTCACACCGGCCATCGGGGCGAGCACGAAAGGGCTCGCGATCTCATACGGCCCGATCCTCATTTGAAGTTGTGATCGGCGCAGCGGAGCTGGCCACTCGCCAGTCGATAGCACACGTTCAACTTGAAGCCCGTCGCGTCGGGCGACGGTGACTCGATCGAAATGACCGCGTTGAACGTATTGCCGGGCGGCACCAGCTTCCTGGGATCGGCATTTTCCGGCAGATATTCAGCCGGCTCGAGCACGGCGCTACCGATGATGTCTTCGAAACGGTCGGTTAGTGACAGATGCACGAGCGGGTAGGGTAGCGGTTCATCGGCGTTGTTCCCGACGCGGGAATAGATAGTCAGTAACTCACCATCTTCGTTGGTGTCGCCCTTGGTTGCCTCGAAACGCCAGCCGGCGATGTTCCAGGTTGGCGTCAACGGTTGACCGAGCATCCGGTAAACGGGGCCGACCGCGGCATTGAAAGCGGGCACAGTCGCGAGCGCTTCGCGCGAGTGATGTATCACCTGCAAGACCAGCAACAGCACGAGCGCGACGATCCCGGCATATGTCGCGGCTCCCGGCGGCGCCCAGCTCATCTCTCGCCGCCGTTCATAATCGTCTTTCTCGCGATTGATCGAAATCGTTACACCCGAGTCGTCCGCCGCTGCGGCCTTGTCCGCGGCGAGCCTCTCCTTGTCCAGCTCCGCCCGGACAAATTCGCCTTCCATGATGATGGTCTCGACGCCGGCGGCGGGCGCGTGGTCTTTAACCTTTGACTTTTCTTTGCCCTTGTCCTTCTTCTTTTTCTTCGCGTCCTTGTTCTTTTTCTTTGCAGCGTCCTTGTCCGAGATTTCCTTTTCAACTTTGTCGTCGGGTTGCAGCTGGACAATTGTCGAGGCAAATCCGTCCTCATCCTCGACCGCGATGGCCAGGAGTTCTTCGTCGATCATCATGTTGATCGTCTTTTCCTCCTCGGACATTTCCGGAATCTCGAATTCGTCCTCGACAGCAACGTCGTCAGCGAGCTGCTCCTCTTCGTCGAGTTCGTCTTTGCCGGGCTCTTCCTCGGCAATTTTTTCGTTTAGCGTCATCGACAGGGTAGCGATATCTTGTTCAACGGTATCGTCGAACCGAAGAGCGATATCGTCGACGTCGTCCTCGGTTTCGACTTCGTCTTCGATCTGCAGATCGATCTCTACGTCTTCTTCAACTTCAGGTTCCTCTTCCGGTTCGGGTTCGTCCTGCGTCCTCTCGGCGGCTTCTGTGTCGAACGCTGCCGCGATCAGGTCTTCCTCGATCGACGTGTCGGTATCTGCTTCGCGTTCTTCGCGAGAATCGTCGACGGATTCCGCCCCGGGTTCGGATTCATGTGTCGCTTCGAGTGCCTCGTCCAGGCCCTGCTGGTCGGGCGCTTCATGAACGCCGGTGACGTCGATGCCGAGGGCCTCGGCCTGGAGCGCAAACTGCGTGTCCATATCCGGCAGTTGCGGCTCGTCTGCCGAGGGAGCAGCTGTCAAAGAATCATCTTCTGCCTCGACGTCTTCCGATTTTTTTATTTCTTCGTCCGGCTCGTCGAGATCGCCGAGCAGGTCATCCCATTCGTCGGGTTCGCTCAGGTCGAGGTCAAACTGGGGAATTTCTTCGGACTCGACGGGCGGTGGCGTTTCCGCCGGCTTGGGCTTCGAGGGTGCTTCAACGACTGCATCGAAGTCATCCGGAAGCACCGTATCGTCGTCAAACAGCATTTCGTCGATGACTTGCGACGGCTCATCCGCCGGCTCTTCCGGTGCGTCTTCGGCCGGCGCGGCGTCGGCCTTGTCGTCGTCAATCACCTGCCATTCGGTACCCGTATCCTCGATGCGTATGTCCTCGCCGGCCAGCTCGTCCAGCGTCTTCAGCAAGGCCGCGCTTTGCTCGGCGGAAATTGTTTCCGGGGGCGTGTCAGCCTCGAGCTCCGGAGCCTCCTCAGGCGTGAGTTGAGGCAGATCCGGGTCGGGCGGCTGTTCCTGGCGGGCCGGCGCAACCGGCTTGGTTTCGGACAGGTGTTCGAGCGCATTGAACGCGACGCCGCAGCCGCCGCAGCGGACCTTGCCCGCCGCCATCTTCAGCACTTCCGCTGTTACGCGAAATGCGACACCACAATCAGGGCACTGGGTGTACATCGCTCAGTCCCCGGTCCTGCGACCGTTCAATCGTACCCAAGTCTGCCCGCCCTGTTCGCGCTCGACCGGAGCGTCGAATTCGATATACGGCTTATAGGCTTCGAGCACTTGTTCAACCTGCTCGGAGAGTATGCCGGATAAGACCAGAGAACAACCGTTCCCCACATGACGCGCTATCGTTTCGGCGAGCTCGATCAGGGGAGCCGCAAGTATGTTGGCGATGACAACATCGAACTGACGGTCGATGTCGGTCGCTTCCTCGACGGTGTCCAGCCGCTCCAACACGTCATTGTTCCTGGCATTCTCACGGGTTGCCGCGATAGCCTGCCGGTCGATGTCGGTGGCGACGGCCCGCGCGCAACCGAGTTTCAGCGCAGCGATCGCGAGCACGCCGGAACCACAGCCGAAATCGAGCATCGTCTTGCCCTCGAGGTCCACGCCGTCGAGCCACTCGAGGCACAACGCCGTCGTAGCGTGGGTGCCGGTTCCGAACGCCAACCCCGGATCGAGTCGAACACCTATGGCTTCGGCATCGTCGGCCTGAGAGGTACCGGGAAGAATCCAGAGACGATGACCGAATTTCATCGGGCCGAAATCCCGGAGCCATTCGCGCTCCCACGCGCGATCTTCCAGGTCGCTTACCGCGTGCACGGGCAAGGCATCGAGATTGAAAGCCGATTTGAGCGAGTCCCGCAGGGCGTCGAGGTCCGCATCGGGCTCGAACAGGCCAATCACGCGCGTGTCGCTCCACAACGGGGTTTCACCAGGGCCGGGCTCGAGCACCGGCTCGTCGCCCGCGTCTGCGAAGGTAATTGACTGCGCACCATGGCGCGCGAATATTTCTTCAACACTGTCGGGATTGAGCGTATCGAGATCCATGACAAATTGTCGCCAATCCATCGTCGCTTGAATGTGCTCCCGGTCACGTTAGACCGAGTCGTTTCTCCAGGTAGTGAATGTCGGTGCCACCGCGATGGAACGCCGCGTGCTGGAAAATCTCCTGGTGCAGCGGGACATTGGTCTTGATGCCTTCGATGACGATCTCGGTCAACGCGTTTTTCATGCGCGCGATGGCGGCATCGCGATCGGCGCCGTGGGCAATCAGTTTGCCAATCATCGAGTCGTAGTAGGGCGGCACCTTGTAGCCGCTGTAGATGTGGCTGTCGATGCGCACACCCGGCCCACCCGGAGCATGGTAAAGGTTGATCAGTCCCGGCGACGGCATGAAGGTCTTCGGGTCCTCGGCGTTGATACGACATTCAATCGCATGCCCGTCGATGTGGACATCTTCCTGCCGGATGCTGAGTTCCTCTCCCGACGCCACGCGGAGCTGCTCGCGCACCAGGTCGACACCCGTGATCATCTCGGTGACCGGGTGCTCTACCTGCAGCCGCGTGTTCATCTCGATGAAATAGAACTCGCCGTCTTCATAAAGGAATTCGAATGTGCCCGCACTTCGATAGCCGATCTCCTTGCAGGCCTGTACGCAACGCCCGCCGATACGGTTGCGTTGCTCTTCGGTGATACCGGGCGCCGGCGCCTCTTCGATCACTTTCTGGTGGCGACGCTGCATTGAACAGTCGCGCTCACCGAGATGTACGGCGTTGCCGTGGGAATCCGCGATCACCTGTATTTCGACGTGACGTGGGTGCTCGAGGAACTTCTCCATGTACACGGTATCGTTTCCGAATGCAGCACGGGCTTCCGCCTTGGTGACCGTTATTGCAGCCGCCAGTGACGCCTCGGCGTGGACGACTCGCATGCCACGGCCTCCGCCACCCGCAGCGGCCTTGATGATGACCGGGTAGCCGATATCGCGCGCCATCTTGATAACGTCATCAATGTCCTCGCCCAGGGGGCCGTCGGATCCCGGCACGCAGGGCACACCGGCCGATTTCATGGCCTGGATCGCGGAAACTTTGTCACCCATCAGTCGAATGGCGCTCGCAGGAGGACCGATAAAGGTAAAGCCACTCGATTCGACGCGCTCCGCGAAGTCCGCATTCTCGGACAGGAAGCCGTAACCCGGGTGAATCGCGACGGCATCGGTTACCTCTGCTGCGCTGATGATTGCGGGCATGTTCAGATAACTTTCCGTGGAGTTCGCCGGACCGATGCACACGGTTTCGTCGGCAAGCAAGACGTGCTTGAGATTGTTGTCTGCGTTTGAATGCACGGCGACGGTCTTGATGCCCATCTCGCGGCAGGCACGCAGGATACGCAATGCGATTTCGCCGCGATTGGCTATGACAATCTTGTCGAGCATGTTGCGTCCGCCCGCTAGTCGACGTTCCGCTGGTCGATGACCAGCAGCGTCTGACCGTATTCGACGGGTTCGCCGTTTTGCACGCGGATAGACTTGACGACACCCGATACGTCGGCCTCGATCTGGTTCATCATCTTCATTGCCTCGATGATGCAAAGCGTGTCGCCTTCATTGACGCGATCGCCAACCTGGACGTAGGGCGCAGCGCCCGGTGACGAGGCAGCGTAAAACGTGCCCACCATCGGTGCTGTTACGAGGAAGCCTTCCTCGTCAGCCTCGGCCGGCGCGGGTGCCGGCGCAGCTTCGGGCGCGGCCGGCGGTGCTGCGGGAGCGGGTGCCGGAGCCGCTATAGCTACGGGCGCAGGCGGTGCGGCCGGCACTCCCTGCGCATGCCGGCTGATGCGTACCGACTCTTCGCCTTCGGTAATTTCGATTTCGGCAATGCCGGACTCGTCGAGCAGTTCGATCAGTTTTTTGACTTTTCTTATATCCATCACTCTTCCTCAGCGTCCGCGATGATTTGTGCAGCCGCTTGCAGCGCAAGTTCGTAGCCCATAGCGCCGAGCCCAATGACGCATCCTTTAGCGACGTCGCTAAAGTAGCTCATGTGCCGGAACTCCTCCCGGGCAAACGTATTGCTCAAATGAATTTCGATAAATGGTATGTCGACCGCAAGCAGGGCATCCCGCAAAGCCACGCTCGTGTGAGTAAAGGCGCCCGGGTTCAGCAAGATGAACTCGATACCATCCTTTGCAGCCTTCTGTACGCGATCAACGAGTTCGTGTTCCGCATTGCTCTGGTAGCATTCCAGCGAATGGCCAAGCTCCTCCGCCAACTCGATGCAATTTGCCTCGATATCGTCGAGGCGCATGGCACCGTATACCTCCGGCTCACGCGTGCCGAGCAGGTTCAGGTTCGGACCGTTGAGAAGCAAAAAGATCGACATTTTGCGCCAAATTCGACCAGTTTCCCGAAGATGGCCGCAAGTTTAACCCTTTTCCCCGATATTGGTGCAAATTTCGCACGCGGATTCCACAACTAGCCAACAGGGCCGACGCGATGGGACAAAACGATGCAATGCTCGACAGAATCCCCGTACTCGCCCTGGGTTTTCGCCCGTTTTATCTTGCGGGCGCGGTTTTTGCGGTGCTGGCGGTGCCGCTATGGCTATTCGCGTTTGTCCGTGGCGTCCCTGTCAGCGAGCACCTGCCCGGTGTCGCGTGGCACAGCCACGAAATGATCTTCGGCTTTGCGGCGGCCGTCATCGCAGGGTTCCTGTTGACCGCTGTGCGCAACTGGACCGGTCGGCCAACGCCGGTCGCTGGCTCCCTGGCGGCGCTGGTCGCACTCTGGCTGCTGGCGCGTATCCTCCTGGTGACAGGCCCCGCAATACCCGCCGCCATTGTTGACGCGTTGTTCATACCGGCGCTCGCGCTCGCAATCGCAAGGCCGATCTGGCGCAGCCGGAACGCAAGAAACTACAAGATCGTCGCGCTGCTCGTTGCACTTGCGATGGCCAATATCGTGTACCAGCTTGCGGCGCTTGGCCGGGTGCCGCCCGAACTGACGACAACGGCGGCGACGGTCGCGCTCGATCTCATTGTGATCCTGTTTGCGATCATCGGCGGCCGGGTGATTCCGGCGTTTATCGGCAACGCGATCGAGGAAGCGACGCCGCGCCACCTTGCACTTGTCGAGTACCTGTCGTTCGGGTCGCTGCTTGCCCTGCTGTTGCTCGATATCGCGGCCGCGTGGACACCGGTGTCGGCAGGCCTGTGGATATCGATCCTGGCCGCCGCAGCCCTGGCTCATGCCGTTCGCCTCCTGCTGTTCCAGCCGCTGCGCGCGCGAGGCAATTTCCTGCTGCTGATGTTGCCGCTTGCCTATGCGTGGCTGCCCGTGACTTTTGCCGTCCGGGCATTTGCAGTGGCCGGCCTTGTACCCTCGAGCGCCGCAACGCATGCCCTGACGATTGGCGCCATAGCGGCCCTGATGATGGCTATGATGACCCGCAGTTCGCTGGGGCACAGCGGCCGCGCGCTGGCTGCGGGCAAGGCCGAAGTCGCAGCATTCTTGCTGCTGCAAATGGCCGCAGTCGTGCGCCTTCTCGGCACGTCCGTCGCCGGCAAGCACTACTTTGAGTTGCTTGTCGCATCGGGAACTCTCTGGGCCGTGGCGTTCGCCGTGTTCTTGCTGCGTTACGCGCCGATCCTGGTGCGGCCGCGAGTGGACGGCCGACCGGGCTGATCGTGCCGCTTACGGGAAGTCCAGGGCCTTGCGGGCGCTGTCACGATCGATTTCGCCGTTGTCGAACATTCTCAGCACGTTGACGATGTGCTCGAGATCGGCTTCGACGATTTCGCCGATATGCGAGTTCAGGAGCTCGCCGTCGGATGCAAGGATCATCGTAAACGGCATGCCGATGAATTCGACGCCCGACGTCTCGGCCACGGCCATGGCGTCTTCCTGGCCAACCAGGATCGGGTAATTGAATTGCGCCTCTTCGGCATAGGCGGCAACCTGCTCCGGGAAGTCGACCGCTATGCCAATGACCTGGATTCCGTCACGGCCGTGTTCGTCCTGGAATGTCTTCAGCAGCGGAATTTCGCGTCGGCACGGTGCGCACCAGGTAGCCCAGAAGTTCAGTAACGTATGACTGCCGCGCCATTCTTCGATGTCGCGCTCGTTCCCATCGATGTCGGGCAGGCGGAATGCCGGGTAAACCGGTGCGGCAGCGGCCGTCCCGGTAGCGGGCTCCTCAGCCTGACTCGCCTCGGGCGCCTGGACCGGCAGACGTGCTGCGTAAAACAACGCGCCCGCCATGAGCGCGATGAAACCCATCGCGAATACAAGAAATGATCGTTGCACGGCAGCGCCTTATTGTTGTGCGGACAGGTTGGTCTCGGCCGCAAATGCCTGTCCGATGTGATTCGCAAAATCCTCCGCCTTCATGAAGCCGACGACTTCATATCCATGGCGTTGCTGGCCATCCGTGCCAAAGAAAATAATGGTTGGCGGTCCGAAGACACCGAAGCGCTGCAGGAGTTCCTGATCCTCGGCGTCATTTCTCGTGACGTCCGCCTGCAACAGGACCGTGTTGGAAAGCGCCGACTGAACCCCTGCATCCGTAAACGTGTATTCCTCCATCTCGATGCAGGACACGCACCAGTCGGCGTAGAAGTCCAGCATCGCCGTCTTGCCGCTGGCGGCTGCTGCTTCGATTTCCCGATCGAGGTCGGCGACGGTCTTGATGCGCTGGAACTCGAGGTGGTTCTCTTCGGCGACCATGACGCCGCCGAAACTCACTGCAGCCAGAGGCTTGAGCGGATTCGTGCCACCGGAGAGAGCGCCGAGGAAGAGCAGCAGGCCGTACAGGATCGCCAGCAGGCCGAAGCCCTTGCCCAGCCTCTGCGCAATTGAAGAGTCGGGTGTCAGCGTCGTCAGCCCGCCCATGAATACGCCGGACATGAATACAAGTACTGCCCAGAGGGCCAATGTCACGCTGCCAGGCAACATGCGGGACAACATCCAGACGGCCAGCCCCAGGAACATGAAGCCAAACGCGCCTTTGACGGCGACCATCCATGGCCCTGCCTTGGGTAACAACTTGCCTTGCGCCGCGCCTACAGCCAGCAGTGGCGCGCCCATGCCGAGACTCATCGCGAACAGTGCCGTGCCGCCTCGTACCATGTCGCCGCTCTGCGCCATGACCGTCAAGGCGGCAATCAGGGCCGGCGCCACGCAGGCCGTGACGACGAGCGCGGACAGCGCACCCATGACGAAAGCACCGACCGCGGTACCACTCTTTTGATTTCCGCTGACGGTGGCGAGCTTGCTTTGTATGGAACTCGGCATCTGCAGATCGAAAGCACCGAACATCCCGATTGCGAGGAACACGAACAGGCCGGAAAACAGGATCAGCATCCACGGTTGGTTGAACGTTGCCTGCAGCTGCAGCCCGGCCGCCGCCGCGGCGACGCCGGCCGCTGTGTAGACAAGCGCCATGCCCATCACGTACGTGAATGCGAGGAAAAAGCCGCGCGATGTGCTGACGTCGTCGCCTTCGCCGGCAATGATGCCTGACAGGATGGGCACCATCGGGAGTACGCAAGGTGTGAATGCCAGGCCAAGGCCCGCAATGAAGAACACACCGACGGTCACCCAGATGCTCGAGGTCGTTATGACCTGCGCGAGTTTCGCCTGTTCGGATACCGGCGCGTTGCGTTGCGGCAGTGATGCAAGGTCCGTGACCGTCGTCGCCTCCGGCAATGTCGTGGTTACGACCCGGGTTGTCGGCGGGTAGCACAGTCCGCCCTCGGCGCAGCCCTGGAAGTTGACCTCGACTTCAAGATCCATGGCCTCGGGCGTCGCGCGAGCGAGTGGCAGCGTCGCGAAGACGTCGTCGAAGTAGACCTCCGATTCACCGAAAAACTCGTCGACCTTGATCTTGCCCTTGGGTAAATCGAGCCTGCCGAGCTGCACGTTGTCCGACAGGGCATTGACGGAGATCTTGTCCTTGTACAGGTAGTAGCCCTCGAGCACCTCGAACGACACCTCGACCGTATTGCCGTCGATCGGAATCAGGATGGGCTTGAACGCCTCGTCGACGGGCACGAACTCGCTGTTTCCAAGACCTCCGGGCTGGCCGACGTCGGCAAGGTCGAGCTTCGGCTTGTCCGCCTGCTTGAGCTCGACCTTTTCGGTCCAGATCTGCGGCGGGTAACACAGCCCGCCGTCCCAGCAGCCCTGGCTCTTGATGACGAGGTCCATCGTTGCGGGGCGTTCGCCTTCCACCTGGTAAGGAATCCTGACGTAGAAATTTTCGCGGTAGACCTGTTGCTTGCCGAAGAACTCGTCTTCATGCGGCAGGCCTTCAGGAAGCCGGGCCTCGCCGAGCACAACGCCCTTGGTCGCGCTTTCGAATCCGAGCTTGTTGCGGTACAGGTAATAGCCATCGTCGACAGCCCAGTCGACCTCGAGCGCATCGCCCGTATCGAACACGGCATAGCGATAGACTTCCTCGGGATGCTTGGGCTCCTCGTCCTGGGCGAGTGCAGCCGGGCCCGCGGCGAGGAGCGTCAGAAATGTCAGGTTGAGGATCAGTTTCGGCATGGATATTTCGGCGATTGTACGAGACGAGACCGAGCCCCGGACGCATTTGTTACGGTTTTCGAGGCCCTGGCCGCGGAGAATACCCGCGGCCTCGCGGGATGTCATCGAACCAGGTCCGATTTTGACCGCAAAATCAGCCAAAATTCGCTTGAAATTTGACTTTCGATGCCTATTATTAGCACTCGTTGTGGGCGAGTGCTAATTGTGCCCACCCGGAATAACCGCCAAGAATCGGTTAGTACTCAATAACTTACAGGAGATATACCCGATGAAAATTCGTCCGCTTCATGATCGAGTCATCGTA
>JABAOE010009807.1_pt1 | contig 36118 bp, 39 predicted proteins | sample 7062141 | NCBI WGS metagenome assembly JABAOE01 (sample SAMN14538627, study PRJNA623070) | marine sediment metagenome | biome: marine biome [ENVO:00000428]; feature: marine pelagic biome [ENVO:01000023]; material: deep marine sediment [ENVO:00002113] | place: India: Gulf of Khambhat ...
GTTGACCGTGGTGTCAACAGGCGTCGCGGCTACCAGCTTTGGCAGGTCGTTGAGCTCATCAACCGGTTTGCCATCGTACTCGAGGATAATGTCGCCACGCACAATACCGGCCTTTTCCGCAGGGGAATCCTCCACGACTGCGTTGACCAGGGCGCCACGGGTCTCCTCCAGGCCAAAGGAGTCAGCCAGTTCATCGTTCAGCGACTGTACCGTCACCCCAAGCCAGCCTCGCGTAACATGACCTTCATCGCGAAGTTGGGGAATGATCTGCTTGGCCATCTTCACCGGAATGGCGAACCCGATCCCCTGACCGCCAGCAACAATGGCCGTATTGATGCCGACAACTTCGCCCTTGACGTTGAACAGCGGGCCACCGGAATTGCCGGGGTTGATCGAGGCATCGGTCTGGATGAAATCATCGTACGGACCAGCACCTATAACTCGACCCTTGGCAGAGACAATTCCGACCGTCACCGTCTGCTCGAGACCAAAGGGGTTGCCGATCGCCATGACCCACTCTCCGACCTTGATACTGTCACTGTCACCAAGCTTGGCAACCGGCAGGTCCTCCCCGGCTTCGATCTTGATCAGCGCCAGATCGAGCTTGGGATCCAGGCCGCGCACCTCGCCGCTGAACTCGCGGCCGTNNGACCTTGATTTCATCGGCCCCATCAACAACATGATCGTTGGTTAGGATATAACCATCTTCGGAAATGATGAAGCCGGAGCCCAGAGAGCTCTGCTTGCGTGGCGACTGTGGCGAATCGCGAAAAAACCGTTCGAAGAACTCTTCGAACATATCTCCACCGGGTCCCCGCGGCCCGGGAAAAGACGGGGTGCGAGGCTTGACCGTTTTGGCGGTCCCGATATTGACAACCGCCGGCTTGAGTTGCTCCGCCAGGGCAACGAAGTCAGGGGTCTGGGCGGTCGCCGTGACAGCCCAACAGATGCATGTGGCAACAACCAGAAAGGAAATTTTCAGGCGCAACAATGTATTCATGGTGTCCTCCATCGAGATTGCTGTCATAAATGTAATCACCCGAATGCGGACTGTCAATCGCCAGCGGCACAGGATAAAACTGTAGAAATGAACAGGTGGAGGTTAGTCGAGAATTGTGGTCCTGGGATGCACGCCCTCTTTCGGGCCATCGATCGGCAGCAGCACAGAGAAGGAGCTGCCCTTGTTGACTTCCGAAGTCACGGTGATACTGCCGCCATGCGCTTCGGCAATCCACTTGACGATCGCCAGGCCGAGGCCGGTCCCGCCATCCATGCGGTTGCGCGCCTTGTCGACACGGTAGAAGCGATCAAAGATATGCGCCAGGTGTTCTGCAGGAATACCAATCCCCGAGTCGACGATGTCGACGCGGGCAAAATTGTCCTGTTTTGCCAGGACTATTTCAAGGCGACCATTTTCCTGAGTGTACTTGATGGCATTGGAAATCAGGTTCAGGAACATCTGTCGCAGTCGCAACTCATCGCCGCGGATGCGAATCTCTTCATCAACTTCTAGCTGCAAATTCACTTCGATATTCTTCGTTTCGCAGAGGATACGGCTCTGCAGGTAGAGTTCCTGCACCAGGTCACTGAGACTGTGCTGCTTCATTTCCAGGGTCAGTTCACCGACCTCACTCTTGGCCAGGGTCAGGAGGCTTTCGATGATCCGCTCCATGCGGTCGATTTCTTCCATATTGGAGCGCAGCATGTCACGGAATTCATCCGGAGTCTTGGCCCAGCGCAGGGTGACTTCGGTTTCACCGCGCAGGATGGTCAATGGAGTCCGCAGCTCGTGTGAGGCATCGCCGGAAAACTGCCGGACGCGGCGGAACGATTTCTCCAGGCGATCCAGCATCTGGTTGAGGCTCGCCACCATCTGCGAAAGTTCATCCGGATGGCTGCCGATGGGCAATCTGCGCGACAGGTTATCCGCCGTAATACCCGTAGCCGACTCGGTCACTTCAATGATCGGGGCAATTGTACGTTCGGCCAACAGCCAGCAGCCAAGGCAGAGCCAGAAGATCGCAAAAGGCCCGACAACCAGGTAAATCAGGCGCAGCTCTTCAGTGGTTTCGTGAAGCGGTCCGAGCTCCTGGCCGACCTGGACAACTCCGATCAGGGAGCCCTGCTCGAGCACGGGATAAGACAACAGTCGCAAGCGTTTTTTGCCTTCCAACTCGACCGTTTCCAGGTGCTCTTTCATCCACCGCACCTGTTGACGGGCAACGGGTCCGAATGGCAAATCCCTGCCAATCAGGTTGTCCGAGGTGCAGACTTCCTGCAGGCTGGCATCACGCAACAGCAGAAAATCTGCCCAGTTGCGACTGTGGACCAGTTCCTGGAGGTCGTCGCATGACAGCAGGAGCTCGGATTCATGCTTATTTTCCGAACGGTAGGCATCAAGAGTACGCGCCACGCTCCTGATCTGGCGGTCAACCTGTTCTTGCAGATTATGGGAAAAATAGTGGTACGAAAAAAGAGCACTGACTGCCAGGATGACAGCCAGTGTCATAGCATACCAGAAGGTCAGGCGAACGCGTATTGACCTGAGAGGGGAGACGGCCAAGCCTAGTCCTCCTTAAGGACGTACCCAATGCCGCGAACGGTATGAATCAGCTTTCGACTGTAATCCCTGTCAACCTTCTTGCGCAGATAGTTGACATATACATCGATAATATTGGTAAAGGAATCAAACGTATAATCCCAGACGTGCTCGGCAATCATGGTCCGGGTCAGGGTTGTTTCAGGATTCCGCATGAAGAATTCAAGAAGGGCATATTCCTTGGCGGTGAGATCGATCTCTTTGTCACTCCGCCAGACCTTGTGAGCAACAGGGTCGAGACGCAGGTCGGCATAAGTGATCTCCGCGCCACGCTCCTGGGTACCGCGACGAACCAGGGCACGCACGCGAGCCAGCAGCTCGGCAAAGGCAAACGGCTTGGTCAGGTAGTCATCGCTACCGGAGTCAAGGCCGGCGACAATATCTTCTACCGTGTCCTTGGCAGTCAGGCAGAGCACAGGCGAAGTGACTTCACGTGCCCGCAGCGCCTTGACCGCTTCCAGTCCATCCATTTTGGGGAGCATGATGTCCATCAGGATCAGGTCATAATTGTTTTGTGAACCCATTTCAACGCCTGATTCGCCATCATAGGCCACATCAACCGAGAAGCCTTCGCCTTCCAGACCACGCTGGATAAAGCTGGCAACCTTCTTTTCATCTTCAACAACAAGAATACGCATAATGTTTCTCCTTTATTCTGATACTTTCTCTGCACAATATTGTATGCTTCAAGCACTTGACTATTTGAGACCCAAGCGAACCAGTACTTCGTTGGCGGTTTCTTCCACTGCTTTGCTTGAGACATCGATAACCGCCCACGGATACTGGCGGAAAAACTTCTTCGCAAACTTCAGTTCATCCTCTATCTCTTCGTAATCTGCATAAGCCGCTCTCGGGTCCTGACCGAGATTACGCAGCCGCGCGGCACGAACTTCGACAAGCCGTTGTGGATCAATGACCAGTGCCGCGATCCTCCTGGGATCCACGTCAAACAATTCCTGCGGCGGTTCAATCCCTTTGACTAACGGCACATTGGCGACTTTCCACCCCCGGTGGGCCAGGTAAATCGACAGGGGCGTCTTGCTCGTCCTCGAAATACCGACCAGCACAATATCGGCCTGGTAGAGGTTGCGCGGCTCCTGGCCATCATCGTGCTTGACTGTGAACTCAATTGCCTCAATGCGCCTGAAGTAGGCCTCATCAACACCGTGCAACAAACCTGGCGTCTCTTTCGGTGAACGCCCCAGGCAATGAGCGACCTTCATCAGCAGCGGTGTCAGCAGATCAATATTGACCAGGCCAAGACTGTCACATTCATCGTGGACCAATTGCGCCAGGTCCCGGTTGACAATTGTATAAACGACCAGCGCATGATCATCCAGGGCCTCGTCCAGTGATTCATAGACTTGATTTTTTGTGCGCACATTATTGATGCGCTTTAAACGGGCCGGCCTTTCACGAAACTGCGTCAATGCGGCCATGACCATCTTTTCGGCAGTCTCGCCGGTCGCATCGGAAAGCAGATAAATAACTTGAGCTGTTGACATTACGTGCCCTCATGAAACACGGCTGAAGTCTAACAGAATCTAATGAAAATGCAAACAGCAAAAAACGCCAAAAAAACAGACTTTATATTACAAATCAACAACTTCTGACGCATTAATTCATCACATATTGTTTATTAAATACCGGACATGCGATGTCATTCATTAGATACAACGCTATTATTCCAGACCTCTCTTCATCAGGTCAAGGTTTTCTGTTGCAATAGCGAACGATCTTCGCTAAACAACCAACATGACTAACAAATGGCTGGAAATGCGCATCACCGTTCCGGATGAAGCGGTGGACCTGGTTGCCCAGAAACTGATTGATCTCGGCAGCACGGGGATAACTGCGGCCGAAAAAATCCTGGACACTTTTGTCGTACCGGAACCGGACAGGCTGGCCAATGACCCAACACTCAAGGCCTACTTCGTTCTGCCGGACCACCCGGAGCAGCTGTGTCAGTCTGTCAGACAGGCCCTGCATGAGTGTTCCGACATCTATCCTGAACTCGGCAACGTTCAACTAGAATACCGTGAGCTGGCCGATCACGACTGGGCCAGCGACTGGCAGCAGCATTTCCCCCCCTTCAAAGTCGGCAGACATCTCGTTATCCGGCCCTCCTGGGTAGCATGGCAGCAACAAGACAACGAGGTCGTACTCACCCTCGACCCGGGCCAGGCCTTCGGCACCGGCACCCACGCTACGACCAGCCTGTGCCTTGACGCCATCGCCAAACACTTTGCCAGTCCGTCCCCTCCTGACCTCGTCCTTGACGTTGGCACAGGTTCCGGGATTCTCGCCATGGCCGCAGCGGCCCTCGGGGCCAGTCAGGTAATGGCCTGCGACATCGATAGCCAGGCATGCCAGGTCGCCGAACAAAACATTCAGCAAAATCAACTCGACCAGCAGATTACGGTCACCGATATCGCGCTCGACGACATCGACGGTAGCTACGATCTGGTTCTCGCCAACATTTTGGCTGCGGAGAACATTCGGCTCTCAGCAGAGCTGGTAAAGCACCTGTCAGCAGATGGACGACTGGTTCTGTCCGGAATATTGATCGAACAGGAGCAACAGGTCCTCGATGCATTTGCCGACCTGCCGCTGCACTTGCTGGCCACAAGCCACCGCGACGAGTGGACCTGTATCGTCTATCAACGCCATGAGTGACCCGCTACGCTTCTTCGCCTCACCCGACTCCTTTCAAGGCAATCAGGTCATCCTCACCGGTGAACCACACCACCACCTGCGCAACGTGTTGCGCGTGAAGCCCGGAACCAAGGTTACCCTGATGAATGGCCGCGGCCTTTGCTGTGTAGCCGTTGTAACCGAAATAACCGCGCACACCGCATCAGCCGACATTCTCCGCCAATGGCAGGCAGAGAACCTGCCCCTGCCGATCACCCTGATGCAGGCCCTGCCCAAAGGCGACAAGCTGGACATGGTCCTGCAAAAAGGGACTGAGCTTGGCATCTCCTGCTTCCAGCCACTGGAGAGCGAACATGCGGTCCCGCAACTGGACGCAGCCCGCCGGGATAAACGACAACAGCGCTGGCAGCGCATCGTCAACGAAGCGGCACGGCAATGCCGACGCAGCACCCTGCCTGAAGTCGTGGCCCTGCAGCCACTTCAACAAGCTGTCAAGGAAAGCACTGCTGACCTCAAGCTGGTCCTTTGGGAAGCAGGTGCGGTTGCACTTGCCGAGCGACTGCCAGCGAAGCCCCCAAGCAGTGTTGCACTGCTTGTCGGCCCGGAGGGTGGCTTCTCTCCCGGAGAACTGACTGAAATTACAAACGCCGGGTTTCAGCCCGTGCACCTCGGCCCGAGGATTTTACGCACCGAAACTGCGGGCTTGGCAGCGACACCTGTTTTGCAGTATCTTTATGGCGATTGGCGGCAGGCACCTGGTGAGACAAACCAATAATCAGCACGAGGAGAGATCATGAAGTGTCCTAAATGCGGGTATCACAGCTTTGAACATCTGGACAACTGCAAAAAATGTGGCCAGGACCTTTCGGCTCACAAAGAAAAGTTCAACCTGAGAGGCTTTTTCGCTCCGGGGCAGGCGACCGCTGCGGCCACCGTCGCGCCTGTTGTTGATGACACCATAGTTGAGCAAGAAGAAAGCGGGGACGATTCTGTCGATTTTGGATTCGACTTCCTCGACGAAGAGCAAGATCCTGTAGCGGAGGCTGCGGAAAGCGTTGCTCTCGGCGATGACAGCGAAGACGTCAGCATTGACCAGCCTTTCGGTGCCGACAGCGAAACGCTCCCCGCCGATGACTTCGACATGGATGAAGAAGACGACTCCGACGACAAGCCGGGCAAAGGCCCCGAGTTCGCCTTCTAGTCTTTACCGCTTCAGGAGACTCCGACACTTTACAGCCTCGACAATCCCGCAAAGGGAGGTCGAGGCTTTTTTATTAGTGAGAACGCAAGACGGCACAGGATATGGCCTTGACATTGTTTCAAACAGTGTTTAAAACATCGTTTACATGCAAACCCACGAACAACATACCGACACACGAGCCGCCCTGCTGGAAGCTGCCGAGAAGCTCTTCCTTGCCCACGGCTACGAGGGCGTGAGCATCCGCCAGATCACCAAGGCGTGCAACACCAACGTGGCATCGGTGAATTACCACTTCAAAGACAAAACCGGCCTGTTCCGCGAAGTCCTCACGCTTCGCCTGGACACGATTACCGGCGAGAAGCTGGATTTACTGCAAGAGCTCAACGAGAAAATGCCACGCGCATCGCTGGAAGAGGTTTTACGGGCATATATCCAGAGTTTTTTTGACTCGCATATGTCCTCACCGGACAGCGACCGTCTCATGCAGATTATCTACCGGGAAATGGGCCCCGACGCCATCACCGGAGACCTGGTGGCCACCCGCCTGATTGTCCCCATCAACCAGGCATTTAAAAAATCTATCATGCAGACCAGCCCGCACCTTGACGAGAATCACGCTTCGTTCTGTGTCAGCAGCATTACCGGGCAGATTCTGCATTTTATTCGCAGCCGGGAGATTCTGCGCCGCATGCGCAGTCCGGAACAAAACCAAACGTTCATAGCAGATGTCATAGACCACATCACGCAGTTCTCGCTGCGTGGCCTAGGGAGCCGCTAACATGTCCAGAGCAATCCAGACCCTTCTCACTTTAACAATTTTACTCGCAGCAACCATGCCCTCTGCTGCAGAAGAGCAGAAAAAAGGCGCTGGCGGGCCGCCGCCCATGCTGGTGACAACAGAGAGCATCGTCAGCGGCTCGGCCGAACCGACTGCCAACTTCGTCGGCACGATTTTCTACTCACGCACCGCGGAGGTGGCCGCCGACGTCGACGGCATCGTCGAGGAGATTTACGCCAATGACGGCGACACGGTCAAAAAGGGCGACCACCTGGTCCGTCTCGACGATGAGCTTCTGGTCGCTGAAATCGACGGCACCCGGTCCACATACGAACAGAACATGATTGATGTCAAGCAGGCCGAGAAGGATTATCAGCGCATTGCCGCCCTATACCAACAGGAGGCCATCGCCACCTCGGAGTATGAAGCCTACGAAACCAGGCTCAGCCGCCTGCAGAAGCAATCAGCCATTCTCAAGGCAAGGCTCGACAGGCAACTGATAGAGCAGAAGAAAAAAACCATTAGGGCGCCCTTCGACGGGCTTGTTATCGAAACCCTTGTTGACGCCGGGGAATGGGTTAAAGAAGGTGGCATCATTGCCACGCTTGCCGACAATAGCCGCTTTGAAGCTCATGTTGACATTCCGGCTGAGATCATACCCTACCTTGAGAAGGGTCGGGATATTGTGTTGACCGTAGCCGGCCAGCAAATGACAGGGCGCTTTATCACGATCATTCCTCGCGGCGAGATCTCGACCCGTACCTTTGTGGCCAAATTCTCTCTCAAGGCCAACACGCTATTGATCGAAGGGATGCAGGCGCAGATCACTTTACCCGTAGCAAAAGCTGAAAACAGCTTGCTCATCCCGCGTGATGCCTTGATCAAGAACAACAACAGGGATGTCGTTTTTGTCAACGACAATGGCCAGGCACGCATGGTGGCGGTAACCGTCACCGGCTACTCCGGAGACAAGGCCGGAGTCCAGGGGGAGGAACTCGATGCGGACCAGCAGGTGGTTGTCAAGGGCAGCGAACGGATTCGCGACGGCCAGAAAATTCGTACGGAGTAACCGGAAATGGACCTGATTAAAGTTTCCATAAAGCGGCCAGTCACGATCCTGTCGGTTATCATCATGCTGGTCATGTTCGGCCTGATCAGCCTGGAACGCATCCCCTACCAGCTCAGCCCGTCGGTTGTCGAACCGGAAATCACGGTCAACACGACCTGGCGCGGAGCGACTCCATATGAAGTCGAAAGAGAAATCATCGAGGAGCAGGAGAATACCCTCAAGGGCTTGCCCAACCTGGTGGAAATGGAGAGCACCTCGCGTAACGGTCAAGGCTCGATCACCCTCAAGTTCAAAGTCGGCACCAACGTCGACGATGTCCTGTTGCGCGTCTCGAACAAGCTCAACGAGGTCCCTTCCTACCCCGCCACCGTAGACAAACCTGCAGTGACCGCTTCCGGGGCCTCAGCGTCACCGGTGGTCTGGAATATTCTGAAAACCCGCGAAGGCAACACGAGGCCGGTTGAAACTTACCTGACCTATTTTGAAGAAGAGATTCGCCAGCATTACGAAAGAGTCCGGGGCGTTTCCGACCTCTTCGTCGGTGGCGGCACCGAAGCAGAGATGCATGTAGAGGTCAACGCTGAACGGCTCGCAGCCTTTCAGCTGACAACAGCCAACCTGATCAGCGTATTGCAAGGCGAAAACATCAATGTCTCCGCCGGCACCATGGGGGTCGGCCGCCGTGATTTCCGGATTCGGACGACCGCCGAATTCAAATCGGCCGAAGACATCGAAAATGTCGTCATCAAGTCAACCGGGCAAAGACGCATCACGGTTGGAGATGTCGCTGTCGTTCGCGAAGGTTTTGAAAAACAGGAGGGCGTCGTGCTGCACAATGCCTCCAGCGGCATCGCCATCGGCGTCAGACCTGAAGCAGGCGTCAACATTCTCGACATGACCGACGAACTCGAAAAAGCCGTTACCTGGCTCAACGAGAACAAGCTGCATGAGAACGGACTGCACATTGAGTGGGTTTACGATCAACGCTTCTACATCCGCAGCGCCATCAACCTGATCAAACAGAATATCCTGTTCGGTGGTCTTCTCGCTGCGTGTGTCCTTCTGCTCTTTTTGCGTTCCGTGCGATCTACCCTGGTTGTTGGCCTGGCTATTCCGATCAGCATCATCGGGACCTTCATTTTGCTTGACCTGATGGGACGCAACCTCAATGTCGTCAGCATGGCCGGAATTGCCTTTGCCGTCGGCATGCTGGTTGACAACGCGATTGTCGTGATTGAAAACATCGACCGACATCGCAAGATGGGCAAAGGGGCTTTCGACGCCTCTTACGACGGCACCCGGGAAGTCTGGGGCGCTATTTTTGCTTCGACGATTACGACCCTCGCCGTTTTTCTGCCGGTGGTCTTCATCCAGGAGGAAGCCGGCCAGCTCTTCCGCGATATAGCCATTGCGGTTGTGGCGGCAGTCTCCCTGAGCCTGTTGGCCTCGGTTTCTGTCATCCCCATGTTTGCCAACCGGCTCCTGGCATCAGCAGCTAAGAAGCCACCAAAGGCTACCAAGGGTCTGGAGCAGGCAGGGACCCGCTTGGTCGACGGCATCATGAGCCTGGTGCACCTGGCAACAAGAAACTGGATGACGCGCCTGGTCACCGTGGCGCTGCTGATTAGCATGGCGGTGTCTTCGGTTTACCTGTTGATGCCCAAAAAGGAGTATCTGCCGCAGGGCAACCGCAACTTTGCCTTGAGCATCCTGGTCCCGCCCCCGGGGCTATCCGTGGCAGAGCGCACTGAAATTGGCGAAGCCTTCTTTACCATGGCGGCGCCGCATTTCCGACAGGAAAAAGACGGCCTCCCCGCGATCAAGAACATGTTCTATGTTGGCCGTGAAGGCTTCATGATCGTCGGGGCCATTGCCGAGCAATGGGATCGGGCGCGCGAGTTGCTGCCACTGTTTAACCGCATGATCTATTCCATCCCCGGCATGTACGGGGTCAGCCTGCAGCCCGGCGTCTTCCAGAGCAGCATCGGCCGGGGGCGCAGCGTCGAAGTCGATGTCAGCGGTGATGACCTGAACCAGATCGTCGCCGCCTCGGGCGCCATTTTCGGCAAACTGCGCCAGGCCATTCCCGGTGCACAGGTCAGGCCTGTGCCTTCAATTGAGTTGACCTATCCGGAAGTCCGCATCATTCCGGACCGCGACCGCCTCAAAGCAAACGGTTTCAGCTCTCGGGAGTTCGGCATGGCTCTTGATATCTTGATGGATGGCGCCATCATTGGTGATTTCAAGGCTGAGGGTCGCAAAAAAATCGACCTGGTGGTAAAAACCCCCGACAGTGAGATTCTGACCCCGGAACAACTTTACGCGGCTCCGCTGGCAACCCCTCAGGGCAACGTGGTGCCGGTCTTCAACCTGGCCCGCATGGAACAGACGACTGGCATGGATCAGATTCGCCACCTCGAGCGAAAGCGAACCGTCACCCTGCAGGTCACGCCGCCCTCAGAGATGCCGCTCCAGGAAGCGATGGAGCTGATCCAGGACGAGATCATTCCGCCGTTGCGCAAAGCGGGCCTTCTGGAAGGACTCGACATACGCTTGGGCGGCGCCGCGGATAAACTGGTGGAGACCGCCAAGGTTCTGCAGTGGAACTTTGTCCTGGCGGCGATGATCGCCTACCTGCTGATGGCTTCGATGTTCGGCAACTTCATTTACCCGATGATTATCATGCTGACCGTACCGCTGGCGAGCGCCGGTGGCTTTATCGGCCTGCGCTTACTGAATGTTTACCTGTCAATGACCGGGCAGCCGGGCCAGGCGATGGATATCCTCACCATGCTCGGCTTCGTCATCCTGGTCGGCATCGTCGTCAACAACGCCATCCTGATCGTGCACCAGTCCCTGAATAATTTTCACAATAATGGCATGGAGCATCACGAGGCCGTGCTTGAATCAACCAGAAGCCGCATCCGCCCGATCTACATGAGTGCAACGACCAGCATTTTCGGCATGTTACCGCTGGTTTTGGTCCCAGGGGCAGGGGCAGAAATGTACCAGGGACTGGGTAGTGTTCTACTCGGCGGCCTGGCCGTATCAACTGTGTTCACGGTCTTTGTGATACCGGCCATCCTGATCTTTGTTATCCGCCTTGAGAAGCGCAAATCCGACGAGGAGGTCGCATCATGAGACGCCTGTTGATTCTCCTGATATTGTTTATGCTTTCTGTCAGTTCGACATGGGCTCTCACCATGGCTGAAGCCATTGATGCAGCCATGCAACACAACCCTCAGATCGCCCGCGCCCTGGCCCTGACACAAGCCTCGGCATCACGCTCCGCAAAGGCGCAATCACCCTTTTGGCCAACCCTTGGCGTTAACTACAGCTATTGGCGGGCAGACCAAAATCCGGCTTTCGACAGCCGGGACCTGAGCACCGTGACAGCCAGTGCCCGTTTCAACCTGTTCAACGGCGGCAGTGACTGGTTTCGCCTGGAGGCCGCGCAATCTCGCCACAAAGCGGCCCAATGGCTGCAGAGCAGCGTGATTGCCGATGTTGTGCTATCCGTTCGCCAGGCATATATAGCTGTTTTGCGTGCCGAGCAGAACCTGGCGACCGCCAGCAAGAGCCTGGAATTGCTGCAAAGCCAGTACGAGCAGGCAGCATTGCGCCTGGAACAGGGGCTGATCGCGCGCAATGACTTGTTGCGCATTGCCGTGGAAATGGCAACCGCACAACAAGGCGAGGTCGCCGCAGCAAGCAGTCTGGCCGTTGCCCGCCAGGGCTTATCAGCAGCACTGGGCATAACGCTCGATGATGACATCGCCCTGGTCGCAGTTGTACAGCCCGAAGTCTCTCTCGGAGCGACAGAAGACTTACAGGAGAAAATGCTGACCTCACGCAGTGAACTTAAATACCTGCGCAGTCAACTGGCAGCACAAACATCTGACCGTAAGGCCGTGCGCGGTGATTTTTTGCCGGATGTAACGCTGACGCAAAGTTATGATCGTTTCGGCAACGATACCTTTCCGGAGCGAAACGACACAAACTACGACAGCGACTCAACGACCATGCTGCAGGCCTCCTGGACCCTGTTCAGTGGCTTCGAAACCCGCCATGAGCTGGCTGTGCGTAAAAATGAAATCCTGGCTCTCAAGGAAGAAATCCGGGGCACGCAAGACTTGCTGAAGGTGCAGTTGCGAAGCGCACTTGAGGACTACCGGGTTGCACAGACCAACCTGCTGACAGCCCGGGCCTCAGTCGCCCAGGCAGAAGAGAATTACCGGGTCAACGAAAGTCGCTACAAGGCCCAGGTCGCAACAACCGTTGACCTGCTTGATGCCCAGGAGTTTTTGACCAGAGCCCGCAATGAAGCCAACAAAGCCCAGTATGACCTGTACAGTGCGGCCGCCGCCATAGACAGAGTGCTCGAAACGAACATACCAGGGCGAAGAGTGAAACACGAGTGAAGCGAAAGCCATTCGGGATAGAACAAAAGCGGGGTCAGAAAGAATTCTGACCCCGCTTTGTATTTAGAGCGTCTTGTGCATGCCCTATCGCTACACGCCACCCGGTTTCAGCCCATGCGCAAGCGCAAGAAGCTTTCCAGGTCAGGGCACTTCAAGTATTCATTGTGTTCCCTCTCAAAGGAGATTGTCGAACTTGGTTTTGGGCCATAGTCATGACCTGGAAAGACCTTGGTCTCGGGCGGGAAGGCGGCCAGACGCAGCAGGCTATGGTAGAGGGCCGCGGGGTCGCTGGTCCCGAAATCCGCCCGACCGCAACGAGTCACAAACAGGGTATCCCCTGTGATCAAGGCTCCGGGTGGATTGAAGACAACCGCTCCGGGACTGTGTCCGGGCGTATGCAGGACATTGACCATCACCTGACCGATTTCAATCCGGCTGCCTTCCGTCAAGGGGATGTCCGGATTGTCAACATCGATGGGACTCGCTGCCAGCTTCGCACCCGTAGCCTGGATAACTTCGGTATTGCCGGCAACATGATCCCGGTGGCCATGGGTATTGCCAAGCACTTCAAGGGTCAGGTTCCGCTCGCGGACAACCTTCAGCATGCTCTCCGGCGATATCCCCGGGTCAATCCCAAGGGCCTTGCCCGTTTCCGGACAGATGACCAGGTAGGAAAAATTATCGGCGCCAGCTACCGGGATCTGGACAATTTCGGGAATTACTCCAGCCATGGCTCGACCGTGATCTGCTTGTTACCGACCTTGCGGATTTCTCCATCGACAATTTTGAACAGATCCCCTGTTTTTCTCACGTGCCACTCATCACCTTCTTCGGGAGGCAGTGGAAATTCCCGACTGCCTAAATAGACATCTTCGTTACCAAGCATGGCCCACCAGTCAAGAGCACCGGTTTGCCAGACCTTGGTTTTCAAATTAAACGCCATAAACAACTCCTGGAAAATGGTTCGACCGATAAGGCACTATTTCATTATCCACTTGCTACCAGAACATGGCAAGCCTTGAAAGGATTAAAATATACCTTAATGCCTGAGACACATGGCATTGTGCCAGCGCAATCAGTCCTTGAGAGGGTCTTCACCAGGCTGCCACGAAGGCAACACCCGGTCACTCAACTGGAAGTCCGGACCGTCGTGCTCTGTGTAAACAATATAAATATGCTCTCTGGCCATCTGCCAGCGGTTGCTGATCTCATCCATGATCGCCAGCGCCAGTCGGCGTTTTTGGTCCGCCGTTCGCCCCAGTCGAATATCGGCGTTCAAAAAAACGATCGGCCCGTCACCGGCCCGGCCGAAAACCAGGTCATCGTGTTCATAACAACGGAATGTGATACCGATATGATCGGTGCCGGTGTTCATGACCGATGCGAAATGACTGCNNCCGCCGACGGAGTGAAATTCAATTCAAACTGTAGATGCGGCATCGATGGCTCCTCGCAGCGAAGTAATGCTGAATAGCATAACAGAGGATTTCATAAGGGCAATGCGCGGTTGTGGCGCGCGGCCTTTCCACCTATAATACCACTGTGAACGCCGCAAAATTTCAGCGAGGATGACTATGAAATTCGTTAAGATGCACGGTGCCGGCAATGATTACGTCTATATCGACTGTTTTCGACAAACTGTCGAAGACCCGGAAAGCCTGGCGCGCGAAATCAGTGACCGTAACTTTGGTGTCGGTGGTGACGGCATGATCCTGATCGAACCGTCGAAACAGGCCGATGTCAAAATGCGCATCTTCAACGCTGACGGCAGCGAGGCGGAGATGTGCGGCAATGGTGTCCGCTGTGTCGCCAAGTACGCTTTTGACCATGGCCTGGTTGATCGCACCGAGATCAGCATCGAGACCGGTGCCGGCGTACTGCCCCTGACGATGTACCCCAACACCCTTGAACGGATCGACAAGGTCCGGGTCAACATGGGGCGGCCACGCTTGACCCGCGAGTCGCTGCCGATGGTTGGGCCCGCCAACGATCAGGTAATCAACATGGACCTGGAGATCCTCGACAAAACCTTCCAGGTCACTTGCGTATCGATGGGCAACCCGCACTGCGTCATCTACGTTGACAACCTCGATGACTTCCCGGTCAAAAAATACGGATACGCCATAGAAAATCACGAACTGTTCCCGCGCCGCATCAATGTCGAGTTCGTCGAGGTCATTTCCCCCAACGAAGTTCGCCAGCGGACCTGGGAGCGCGGCGCAGGCGAGACCCTGGCCTGCGGTACGGGCGCCTCAGCCGTAACCGTTGCCGGGGTCCTGACCGGACGCACCAGCGGCACACTGCTTAACCACCTGGTCGGAGGCGACCTGGAAATGGAATGGGACGGTGAAAACGAAGTTTTCATGACCGGCCCTGCGGCAGAGGTCTTCAGCGGGGAATATATCCCGCGCTAAACACAGAGAGGATAAAAGTTTTAACGCCCGCCTTGAGCCTTCGCGTTAACCTTTTCTTTATTTATGGATGTTCTGATTTTTGATCTCGACAACACCCTTTACCCGGCGGAAAAACATCTTTTCGGCCTGATCGATGTCCGCATCAATCGCTACATGACCGAAATAGTCGGCATCCCGGCACCGGAAGTCGACACCCTGCGCCGCCAATACTGGAAACTTTACGGGGTGACCCTGCAGGGGCTGATCCGCCATCACGCCGTAGACCCAGAGGATTACCTCCTCTACGTTCACGATGTAGATGTCAATTCATGCCTGGAGCCCGACCTGGAGCTGCGCGATGTCCTCAGCAACCTCCCCCAGCGCAAGGCGGTCTTCACCAATGGCTCAATCTGTCATGCGAACCGGGTCCTTGCCGCGCTCGGCATCGGGGACATCTTTGAAGAAGTCTACGATATTCGCGTCGCCGAATATCTGCCGAAGCCCTGGCCGGANNCTGGGCATGGGCACGGTCCTCATCGGTCATGGCCAGACTCCCGATTTTGTTGACGTTCACCTCGACAGCGCCCGGCAGATTCACGCCGGGCTAAGCTTCTGGAACCAAGCCTCATGATTCGACCGCTCGGCGCACATGTCTCCGTTGCCGGAGGCCTGGAGAACGCCTTTATCAACGCCAGCCATGCCGGCTGTACGGCCCTGCAGATTTTCACCAAGAATGCCAATCGCTGGCAGGCCAAGCCGATCACCGAGGAGGTCGCGACAGCGTTTCAGCGCGCCTGGCAGAAGAGCGGCATCGGCCCGGTCATGGCACACGACGCCTACCTGATCAACCTGGCCTCACCCAAAGGCGGCATCTGGGAAAAATCGAAGTTCGCCTTGCGTGATGAGATGCTGCGCTGCAGCCAGCTCGGCATTCCCGACCTGGTCCTGCACCCCGGCGCACATCTTGGCACCGGCGAAGAGGCGGGCCTGAAGCGCATCCGCCAGGCCTTTCGCGAGATTCTGCCGGAATCTCCGCCGGATGTCCGCCTGCTGCTGGAGAATACGGCCGGCCAAGGCAGCTATCTCGGTGGCGACTTCGCACCTGGCAACACTCCTGGAAGGCTTTGACGAAGATCGTTTCGGCATCTGCTTTGACACCTGTCACGCCCATACGGCAGGATACGACCTGTCTTCGCCAGCAAGCTACGCCGAGGTTATGGATGCATTCGACCGCCTGATCGGGCTGGAAAAAATCAAGGCTTTTCATCTTAACGACTGCCTGAAGCCCTGTGGGAGCAAAGTCGACCGGCACGCCCACATCGGTCAAGGCACGATCGGTCGCACCGGCTTTGCCTGCCTGATGCAGGACCCACGATTTGTCGATATACCCATGGTGCTCGAAACCCCCAAGGGCGATGACGGCAATATGGATAGTGTCAACCTGGCGCTGTTGCGAGCGCTTGCCGAGGGAGAGCCGGCGTGAGAGCGGTTGTTCAAAGGGTCCGTGAAGCCAGCGTGGTCGTCGATGAGCTGACGGTCGGCGCCATTGACCAGGGGCTCATGGTTCTGCTCGGCGTTGCCCGGGGAGATGCTCCCAGAGATGCGGTCTACCTGGCAGAAAAGACCGCCGGGCTGCGTATCTTCGAGGACGACGAAGGAAAAATGAACCGCTCGGTAGAGGAGATTGGCGGAGGCATCCTGGTCGTCTCCCAGTTCACCCTGCTCGGGGATTGCCGCAAGGGTCGACGCCCCGGCTTTACCGATGCCGCACCGCCGGAACTGGCCGACCAGCTCTATGAAGATTATGTCACCACGCTGCGAGCCCGTGGCGTCACGGTCGCCACCGGGGTTTTTCGCGCCGACATGCAGGTGCATCTTGTCAACGATGGCCCGGTGACCATGTTACTCGATAGCCGAAAGCAATTTTAAATGGACAAGATAGAAGTCGTACCAGAGGGTCGTGGCCGCAGTGCCAAGAAACGTGAAGCGAAAGAAGTCGAGCTTTTGGCACAAAAGCTCGCGGATATACCGGACGCGGAACTCGCCAGCCTGCCGAAAGGACCGGAACTCGCCCGGGAGATCGACCAGGCCCGCAACACCAAGGGCCACAGCTCACGAAAGCGTCAGGTCAAGCATTTGGCCGGCTATCTGCGCCGCCACGAAGAACAACGCGAAGCCATTGAAGCCGCCCTCGATGGTCAGGCGGTCATGCAGCGGCAGGAGACACTGGCCTTCCATCATCTCGAAGAATTACGCGATCGTCTTTGCTCAGTGACAGGCTTTGATGCGGCTATTACGGAGGTCCGCACCAGTTATCCGCACATCGACGACAGGAAGCTGGCCCGTCTGGCTCACGCCGTCCATGAACATGGCGACAAGAAAGCCGCCCGGGAGATTTTCCGACGTTTGCGCAAAGCCGCTGAAGAGTGATTGCTCTGTCACAATAGCCCTATCAGGATGCCGATGCCCATGGACAAGCTGAAACAGTTTTTCTCCACCGAGGATAAATTTGCCCGCCATTGCGGAATTGAGCTTCTTGCCGTAGCGCCCGGCCGGGCAACAACCTCCATGAAAATTGAACCGCACCATCTCAATGGCGCCAGGACCGTTCACGGCGGCGCAATATTTACTCTGGCTGATTTTGCTTTTGCCGCAGCCTCCAACTCTCACGGTACTCTGGCCATGGGGATCAATACCAGCACCTCCTTTGTCAAGGCGGCGACACACGGAACGCTTTATGCGGAGGCACAGGAGCAATCAAAGGGCCCGAAGCTGGCAACCTATGCTGTTCTGGTGACAGACGATTCCGGAGAGACCGTGGCCATCTTCCAGGGTATGGTTTACCGTAAAGAACAACCACTTATCCCGGAGGACGCCACCAAGGTTAGCGGTTAAATCCTTTCACCGGAGCAGGCTGACAATCAGCAACTGTATCAATCACAAACAAAAAGGCCCGGCAGTTTGCCGGGCCTTTGCACATCAGATGCAAGAGAGCGTCACTTACAGCGCTTTCTTCAACAGACCTTCCAACTGGTTCTTCGGTACGGCCCCGACAACCTGATCGAACACCTCACCATCCTTGAAAAGGATCAGGGTCGGAATGCCACGCACACCAAACTGCCCGGGAGTCGCCGGGTTTTCGTCCACGTTAAGTTTGCAGACCTTGACCTGACCATCGAAATCATCGGCCAGCTGATCAACCATCGGGCTGATCGCCTTGCAGGGGGCACACCAGGACGCCCAGAAATCGACGAGAACCGGAACCGAGGACTGCTTGACTTCACTCTCAAAAGAATCATCCGTGAGTTGGACGACTTTATCGCTTGCCATAAGACACTCTCCTTATGTATGGATTCTGTATATATTCGAGTTTCATAATAATCCACCCAGATAAAAAATCAAGCGCTTATCCAGTTAGGCGGCAGGAAAATCACCAACTCTTGACAGTTGCGACCACGCTCCCTAAGATGAGCCAATCCAAATTCCTGAAACCGCGCTTTTAGGAGTACACGAGGTAAGCATGTCTCAAGACAAGATAGATGCAGCCGTTGCACAGCAGATCGCTCTGCTCGACCCTTTTCTGCTCACCCAGAAACCGGTGCTCAACACCTTGGCTGAGCACCTGGTTGCAACTTTTCACAAGGGAGGCAGACTGTTTCTTGTCGGCAGCGGCCCATTCGGCGCCATTGCCGGACTTATCGGCCAGACATTCCTCCACCGCCAGACACTGGAGAGGCCCCCGTTGCCCGCCATCGCCCTGACCAACGATGCCGGCCTGGCAACCTTTCTTGCCGGCGACGAACAAGGCGGACAACTCTTCAGCCGCCAACTCAGAGCCCTAGCCAACGAGCAGGACCTGCTCCTGGTCCTGGCCGGCACAAACCTCACCTCGGCAGACCGTGAGGTGCTTGGCACTGCTCAGCAGCTCGGCTGCCGGACCCTGCTGGTTGCCAGTGAACAGGTGGAACTGGCTGGCATCATCCCCGACATCAGCCTGTCACTACCGAGTGACTCCCTGCCGCGACTTCAGGAAAGCACCCTTTTTGTCGGCAACCTGCTCTGCTCACTGGTTGAAGGCGAGCTCTTCGGGATCTGACAATAAACGGCCCTTGATCGCTCATAACCTTGCCAAAGGGTTCATGGCGCCCCCACACATAAAACTGACAAGAAAATTGACAGATACGTGACAAAAAACGTATTCTTATAAGGTTTTAGAATTGGTTACGGAAGCCCGCCGGACGAGCCTCTTGGTATCTGGCGCTGGAGCAGACATTCATCAACTGACGGCCCAGATTCACCGGAGCTTAAACGCTTCGGAATAATACGGGGCTCAAACCGCGAGACGTTTCAATATGACTGCAAATGTCCTGCTTTTCAAAATCACCCTGCTGGTCTATTTCAGCGCGACCATCTTCTACCTGATCGGTGTCATCTCGCGTCGGGAAGGTTTCCGCCAGAAAGCCATCTGGCTGCTGATCGGCGGATTCGTTCTCCACTGCCTGACACTGGCAACCCGCTGGATCGCAACCGGCATAACGCCTGTTGCCAGCCTGCATGAGTCACTGTCTTTCTTTGCCTGGACCCTGGTCGGCATTTACCTGCTCTTTTACCTGCGCTACCGAACCGTGATGCTGGGAGCATTCATCACTCCCCTGGCCCTGGTCCTGATGATTGCCGGATCGGCTGCGCCGCAGCAGGCCCCGGCTGTTAATCCGATGCTTGACAGCTGGTGGTTCCCGGTCCATGTCACCCTGGCCTTTCTCGGCCATGCCGTTTTTGCCATCGCAGCCGCAGCCGGCGTCATGTACCTGTTGCAGGAAAGAATGCTCAAGAGCAAAAAATTCTCCGGGCTTTTCTATCGCCTGCCATCGCTTGACACCCTCGACAGCATGAACTACAAGTGCCTGACCTTCGGTTTCCCGCTGATGACCATGGGTATCATCTCCGGAGCCATCTGGGCCAACTCGGCTTGGGGCGGCTACTGGCGCTGGGACCCGAAAGAGACCTGGGCCCTGATCAGCTGGTTTCTCTATGCCGCCCTGTTGCACGGCCGACTGACCGTTGGCTGGCGAGGCAGGCGTGCGGCGATTTTTGCCATCATCGGCTTCGGCTTCCTCCTCTTCACCTTCTTTGGCGTCAACCTGTTCCTCTCCGGGGAACACAGCTTCCGTAACTTTACGGGGCAGTAACGGAGAGTCGAGGAGCACGCCATGCACATTGTTATCGTCGGGCTGAGCCATAAGACAGCACCGGTTGAAATTCGCGAAAAGCTCGCCTTTGCACCGACCGCCATGGAGCGGCCGTTACGCAAACTGCTCGAGCTGCAACCGATCGCGGAGGGCCTCATTGTCTCGACCTGCAACCGGGTAGAACTCTGCGCCGCCTCCAAGGAACCGGAAGCCGCAATGGCCGCCATGCGCCGCTTCCTCGCCGACTACCACGAAATTTCACTCGACGAAATCAGCGACCACCTCTACGACTACCAGGGAGAAGATGCGATTCGCCACCTGTTCCGCGTCGCCTCAAGCCTCGATTCGATGGTCCTCGGTGAACCGCAGATCCTTGGCCAGATCAAAACGGCTTATGGTTATGCCAGCGAGTACAAGACCGCCGGCCTGATCCTCAATCGTTTCCTGCACAAGGCCTTCTCCGTCGCCAAGCGGGTACGGACGGAAACCGCTATTGCCAGCAATGCCGTTTCGGTCTCTTTCGCCGCCGTGGAACTGGCCCGCAAGATTTTCGACCAGCTCGACAACAAGGCCGTCATGATCATCGGCGCCGGAGAGATGTGCGAGCTCGCCGCCAGACATTTTGTAACCAACGGAGTCTCCAAGGTTCTGGTCACCAACCGGACTTTTGAGCGGGCCGAGAAGCTGGCCGCAGAATTCCAGGGTAAGGCCGTGCCCTTCGAATACTTTGTCGAGCACCTGGCCGAAACCGATATTGTCCTGACCTCCACCGGCGCGCCGAATTTCATCCTCGGCCAGCGCCACATGGAAGAGGTGCTCAAACGCCGCAAGAACCGGCCGATGTTTTTGATCGACATCGCCGTACCACGAGATATCGACCCGAAAGTCAATGACCTCGACAATGCTTACCTGTATGACGTCGACGACCTGCAGGGTGTTGTCCAGGCCAACCTCAAAGAACGCAAAAAAGAGGCCAGCAAGGCCGAAGCAATCGTCGAACAGGAAATCGGCCAATTCCATCAGTGGCTGGCAAACCTAGAAGTCAAACCGACGATAATTGCCCTGCGCCGCAAGCTCGAAGAGATTCGCCAGCAGGAAGTAGAGAAAACCTTCGGCAACCTCAAGGACCTCTCCGACAAGGAACGCAAAAGCATTGAAGCGATGGCGAATGCAATCATCAACAAGATCCTGCATCAGCCAACAGCCATCCTCAAGCAGTCGCAGAACGACACCAGCGGCGAGGATTATGTCGATGCCATCCGCACCCTCTTCGATCTGCCCGCACCGCTAGACGGAGACCAGGAAATCAAACCTCTGGACGACTCAGACCAGGAATAGAAGGAGTTTCATAGATGGCTAAAAAGCAGATGCGTATCGGTACCCGCGCCAGCGCGCTGGCCCTCTGGCAGGCCGAATGGGTTAAAGCCGAACTCGAAAAGCGCTACCCCGAGATGGACGTCACCCTGACAAAGATCAAAACCCAGGGCGACAAGATCCTCGATGTCCCGCTGGCGATGGTCGGCGGCAAGGGGCTCTTCGTCAAGGAGATCGAGGAGGCCATGCTGCGCGGCGAGATTGACATTGCCGTCCACTCGATGAAAGATGTCCCGACCATTTTCCCCGAAGGCCTGGCCTTGCGCTGCATCACCGAGCGTGAAGACGTACGTGACATCGTCATCCTGCGTCCCGGCGTCAAGACCTGGAAGGACCTCCCCCAGGGAGCCCGCATCGGCACCAGCGCTCTGCGCCGCAAGGCCCAGCTGCTGCACATTCGCCCGGATCTGCAGATGGTCGACATCCGCGGCAATGTCCAGACCCGCATCCGAAAACTCACCGAAGAGAATCTCGATGCCATTATTCTCGCTGCCGCAGGCATGCACCGGCTCGGCTATACCAGCCAGATCGGTGAATACCTGTCGGTCGATGTCTCAATCCCGGCCATCGGCCAGGGCGCCCTCGGCATCGAAAGCCGTATCGATGACGACGAAACCAACGCATTGATCGATTTCTTCAACCACCCGGAGACGGACTGGGCGGTTCGCGCTGAACGCGCTTTCCTGAAACGCCTCGAGGGCGGCTGCCAGGTCCCGATCGCCTGCCATGGCACCGTTGCCGTTGAAACCCTCACCCTGACCGGGTTTGTTTCCGACGTTGATGGTGTTCAGTGCCTCAAGAAGACGATTACCGGCTCCGTACATGACGCCGAGAAAATGGGCGCGTCCCTCGGTGACGACCTGTTGATCCAGGGCGCCGGCAAGATTCTCAACGAGGTTTATCAGCACGAAACATTCAACGTCGAAAAAGAGGACGTTTGATCGCCCCCGGCAAACGAACTGGACCGATGTCATGATTCTGGATGGCAAGCGCATACTGGTCACCCGGTCCGCAGATCAGGCACCAGCCCTGTGCGATGCCCTTGCGGGCCTCGGTGCGGTACCGCTTGCCGTACCGACGATCGCAATAGCCCCGCCGCCATCTTTAGAGGATCTTGACCGGGCCATTGCCGATCTCGGCAAGACAGACTACGTCATTCTGACCTCGGTTAACGCCGTCGAGGCCTTCTGTGGCAGACTCAGCATTCTGGGTATTGACAACCGGGCCCTGAACGCCCTGCAACTCGTTGCCGTGGGCCCGAAAAGTGCCAGTGCTCTCGAGGCAAGGGGGCTTAAGGCCGACCTGGTCCCGGACGATTATCGTGCCGAAGGAGTGGTCGACCTGCTCCGCGACAAGGTCAGAGGCAAACGGCTGCTCTACCCGAAAGCGGCACTGGCCCGCGACCTGATCGCGAAGCAATTGCGGACAGCAGGCGCTATCGTTATCGACCCGGTCGCCTACACCAGCAGCCCTCCGGCGGGCGCAGCCGAGCAACTTAAAAAGAACATCGAGCAGGGGCTGGATCTCTTGACGTTTACGGCCTCATCCACGGTTGAGAACTTCACCAAACTGCTGGATGGGTGTAGCCTAGAAAAGGCCAAGGCCATACCTGTTGCCTCGATCGGGCCGCTGACAACAGCCACTGCCAGCAAACTCGGCTTCAACGTCGTTATTGAACCCGTCAACTCGACACTTGATGATCTGGTCGAAGCAATCAAGGAATACTTCGGCCAGTAACTCGGACCATGTTTCTCGCGCCATGCGCCATGCGCCACGCGCACCTGAAAACCCGGAGGTTTTTATGTTCTTCCCCGAATACCGAGCCCGCCGCCTGCGTCGCAACGCAGCCTTACGCAGCATGGTCCGTGAGACTTTCCTGCGTCCTGAGGATATGATTTACCCGATGTTTTCGGCCTTTGGCAAAGACATCAGGAAAGAGATTCCGTCGATGCCGGGCATTTACCAGCAGTCGATCGAACATATTGTTGCCGAAGCCAGGGAGGTCTTTGAACTCGGCATCCCGGCAGTCATCCTGTTCGGCATTCCAGAAGCAAAAGATCCGCTCGGCCAGGATGCCTATTCGGAGCGAGGCATCATCCAGGAAACAATCCGCGCCATCAAGGCCGAGGTCCCCGAGCTGCTGGTCATCACCGACGTCTGTATGTGCGAATACACCGACCATGGCCATTGCGGGGTCATCAAGGATGGCGACGTCGATAATGACGAGACCCTCAAACTGCTGGCCGCCGAAGCCCTTTCCCACGCCCGCGCCGGGGCAGACATTGTGGCGCCTTCGGATATGATGGATGGGCGTGTTGCCGCCATCCGTGAAATCCTTGATGCCAATGGCTTCTCGCACATTCCGGTGATGAGCTATGCCGTGAAATATGCCAGCGCCTACTACGGCCCCTTTCGTGATGCGGCCGAGTCAACGCCGCAATTCGGTGACCGCCGCAGTTACCAGATGGACCCGGCCAACCGTATCGAAGCCTTCCGCGAAGCGGAGCTCGACGTCCAGGAGTGCGCCGACTTCCTGATGGTCAAGCCGGCACTGGCCTACCTCGATATCCTGCGCGATCTCAAGGACCGTTACAACCTGCCCCTGGTCGCCTATAACGTGTCCGGCGAATACTCGATGATCAAGGCTGCCGCCGAGAAGGACTGGATCGACGGTGAGCGGGTCATGATGGAGACGCTGATCGGCATGAAGCGTGCCGGCGCCGACCTGATTATCACCTATCACGCCAAGGAAGCCGCCAGGTTGTTAAAATAACCGGGGCGCGACGCCTAGCGAGGAGCGCGTGGCGGGGCAGAACCCTAACATAGATTTCAGGGATGTAGTGACCGATGGTTCTGTCCTCTGCATCCCTGAAGATATTCCCGCGCATCGCACTTCGCGCCACCCGATACACAGGTCTTATGTCTGAATATTCCTGCACAACTCTCGATAACGGTCTGCGTGTGATCAGCGTATCGATGCCCCATCACCACAGCGCCGAGGTATTGATCTATATCGGCGTCGGCAGCCGTTACGAGAACCCGCGCAAGGCCGGAATATCACATTTTCTGGAACACATGTTGTTCAAGGGGACGAAGGATTATCCTACCGGCCTCGACCTCGAGCGCGCCTTCGAGTCTGTCGGCGGCTCCGCCAACGCTGCGACCGACAGCGAGACAACCTGTTTTCATTCCCGCATTCACCCTGATCACATCAGCGAGGGGATCGCCATCTTCGCCTCGATGATTCAGCGACCGCTGTTCAAGGACATGGAAATGGAACGGCGGGTCATCCTCGAAGAAGCAATGGGAGACCTCAACGAAACCGGTCGCCAGATCAACTCCGACAATATTATCGCCAGCCTGCTTTTTCCCGGGCACCCGCTCGGGCAACCCACCGTTGGCAACCGACCGGCTATCGAGCGACTGACCCTCCAGCAGCTACAACGACATCATGCCACCTACTATACGCCACACAATGCCGTACTTGCGGTTGCCGGCCCGGTGCATCACAAGCATTTGGTTGAGGCGGCAAGGCAACACCTCGGCACATGGCAGGGAGACATCGCCCCCCTGCCAAAGGAATGGTCAGATTTCTCGGCAAGCGAAAAGCCTTTGCGCTGGGTGCGAGACGCCGGCTCACAGATCAGCATGCAGCTGGCCTTCCTGCTGCCGGGGCGAGCCAGTGAACATGCCGTTAACCTCCGGGTTTTACGCCGCCTGCTGGGATGGGGTGGAATGAGTCGACTGATGCTGCGCCTGCGTGAAGAGATGGGGCTGACCTATGCCGTCGATGCGGCGCTCGGACTGTATGCCGATGCCGGCACCCTGGCCATCGACCTGGCTGTATCCCCTGAAAACCTGGCCAAGGCGACTTCGGCAATTCTTGACATCCTAACCGAGCTGCAGACCATCGAAGTCTGCGGTGATGAGCTCGAACATGTTCTGAGCTGCTATCGGTGTGACCTGGATTACTCGCGCGACCAGGTAGACGAGATGGCTTTACGATACGCCTGGGGGGAGTTGACCGGCTGCCGCAGAACCATAGCCGACGACCTCGCCGGCATTGCCACGGTCACGGCCGCAGGGCTGCAGCAAACATGCAGAGAGCTTTTGACCCCGGCCAACCTGCGTGGCGCCATAGTCGGGCCATACCGTAGCCGCGACCGCAAAGTCGTTGAGCAGATCATAGCCGGCTGGCAGCCGTATTAAAGATGCGGAGCACCCCGGCACGGAGCATCCCTTAATAATCAATCCCTGGCTGGGGTTCGATATCCTTGCGATAAGCATGCTTGATCTCGCACACCTCGCTGACAGTGTCGGCCAGTTCCACGATGTCAGGATGAGCATCCCGGCCGGTCAGGACCATGTGCGTCAACTCCGGCTTGGCCTTGACCAACCCCACGACCTGCTCCAGGTCAACAAGTTTCAGTTTCAGGGCGTTATTGATTTCATCCAGGACGATCATATCGTACTGGCCGCTGCTGATCTTGCCCATGGCCAGGTCAATCGCCGCCTGGGCGCAGGCGCGATGCTCCGCGCGACTGTAGGGGTTGCCCTGGATGCCGCAGAAGCCCATGCCCGTCGTATGCAGCTCCACCCGGTCGCCAAGCAGTTTGACCCCGTCCCATTCGCCGGAATAGAGGTCGCCTTTCATGAACTGGATGATGCAGACCTTCATCTCATAACCACTGGCCCTTAGCACCATGCCCATCGCGCTGGTGGTTTTACCCTTGCCATTGCCGGTAATGACCACCACCAGTCCGTGCGGCTTTTTCGGGACAAGCTTGTCGACTTTGACCGGTGTCAGCTGTTTCATCATTCTGGCTCCCCATATCAAGAAAACATCTATACTATGATAACTACCAAACCATGACAGTATACCGATTATACCCTGTTCTGATGAAAAGATTTTTGCTCATATGCGCTCACCTGGAGATAACAGCAAAATATTAGCCCGGAAACTGAAGGCCCTCTACCCGGAGCCCAGTCAACATGACAAAGCCGTCCAGCTCCTGGCAAAGTATGGCAAAGGCCGGCACACCAAGGACGCTGAGCGTGTCCTGCTGGCGATTCTGAAATTGTCAGGTACCGACCTTGGCAAACTGAAGCACAACACCATAAGAGCAACACAGGATTACCGCGATGTCCTGGCCTGGGCGGAGTATCCGAGGCAAAGCAAAGACTGGTCGATCATGCAAGGGCCCGAAAAAGAGAACATCAAAAAGGCCGACCAGTACGAATATCAAGCATGGCTGCTGGAATAGTTTTACGCTCCCTCCAGAATCATCTCGCCCTCGACGCCGCCATTGCCGTGGTTGGAACGATTTAGTGGTGGTTTCATCATTTCTAAAGTGATACCCTCCTGTGGATATTTTATGATCTTGAGGACCCTATGAATGACTTGACCTCTTACCTGGGTTTTATCCCGGTAAGTTTGATGATCGCCCTGTCGCCGGGGCCAAGTTGGGCCTATACCATATCGACGACACTGGGCCTGGGCAGAAAATCAGGCATGATCGGCAACCTGGGCAATTCCACCGGGATTCTCTGTCACGCCCTGGCAGTTGCTCTCGGCCTGGCAGCGGTACTGCAATATTCTGCAACTGCATTTCATGTTCTAAAGTTGCTCGGTGTTGTCTACCTGGTCTACCTGGCGGTGCAGGCGTTCCGGGCTGATGCCGCGGTGGGCAAGGTTGCCAATGCCCCGCAAGCCTCAACCTGGAAAATCTTCCGCAACGGAGCCTTCGCCAGCATTTTCAACCCTAAGATATCCCTGCTGATGCTGGCGCTCCTGCCACAGTTTGTCAGCCCGGGAGCACACCACCCGGAAAGGCAGATCGCAGCCATGGGCGCCATGCATGCCCTGATTGCCGGCATTGTTCATACCCACCTGATTTTCTTTGCCGGTGAAGTTTCCCGGCGCATGAAAAAATCAGGAAAAGTGCAAAGAGCTATGCGCTGGGCAACGGGATTCGTTTTCCTCGGTTTCGGGGTGCGCCTGGCCATGGCAGACCAGTAATATCATGCATTCATCTGGACCAAATAATACTCAACCTTGAAAGGGAACATGTGAAAAAGCACGGTAAATATTTCGCGTTAATCGCCTTCTGGCTCGTCAGCATGCTGATTATCATTGGCGGGAGCATCTTCTACAAAAAATACCAGGGGTCAGAATACGACCAGTTCGCCATTCCTTATATACAGACCGTTATCCCGGAAATCTCCCAATGGGACCCGGTCAAAACCAAGGCCCTGATGGCGCCGGAAATTGCAGCAGACATTCCTGATGACAAATACGCCATGGCGATGGAATTCTTTTCGCAGCTGGGAGCCCTGCAAAGCCTCGACAAGCCTTCCTTTACCAAGGCTCACGTCGATCAGGAGACCGACCTGGGCATTCAGACGATTCTTGAATATCAAGTCGATGCCATTTACGAAAAGGGAGAAGCTGAAATTGACCTGAAACTCCTGGAAAGAAACGGCGGCTTTGAAATCTACCGTTTCAACTTCAGCTCCGAAGTCCTGATGCCTAATTAACACCGCGAGACGGGATGACCATGCATTCAGAACTGCCCGCACTCAGTCGATTGGTTGAAGCCGTTGCCCCAACGCCACTCCAGCCGGTACAACTGGCTGCTGGCCAGCCAAAAATCTGGTGCAAGCTCGAATACCTCAACCCGTCGGGTTCTACCAAGGACCGTATCGCTTCCTATATTCTCTCCAAAGCCTGGCGTGACGGCCTTATCCAGGCCGGCTCCCTGGTTTGCGAAGCATCGAGCGGATCAACCAGCATTGCCATGGCCATGGTCTGCGCCCAGCTTGGCCTCAAATTTGTTGCCGTGATGCCGGAAGGCGTCAGCAACGAGCGGGTCCATATGATCAGCGCCTACGGCGGCGCAGTTCGCCTGACGTCAGCCGAATTGGGGATGGCGGGGTGCATTGCCCTGACCGAGGAAATGGCACGAAACGAGGGAGCATTCCTGCCGCGCCAGTTTGAGAACAACGACAACGCCGAAGCCCATCGGCGCGGCACCGCGAATGAAATTCTCCGCGAGATCCCCGGGCGAACCGTTGGCGCCGTGGTCAGCGGGGTGGGCACCGGGGGAACCCTGGTCGGACTCTACAAGGGCTTTTGCGACTCCGGTTGTGCTACGATTCCGGTTCTGGCCCGACCGGTCTGCGTCAGTGAAGCCGCCTGTTATGCCAACGGCTGCTTCCAGCAGGCGGAGTGCTGCAGTTTCAGCACCTGTATCCCGGGGGTGATGGACAACCAGTCCGGAATACTGCGTTCGGCAGCCCTGGACAATTTGATCACCATTGAAATCGAAGAAGAGCAAGCGCTGGAGACAACCCGGGCCCTGATCAGGAAAGGCTTTGCCGTCGGGCCAAGCAGCGGCCTGAACTTTGCCGCAGCGCAGGAGGCTGCCAAGCAGATTGACCCGGGCCTGAAGATCGTCACCGTTTTTCCGGACCGGATGGAGCGCTATTTCTCAACCGCGCTTTTCAATGCTGCGGCAATGGGCAGCTGAACCCCGGTAACAGCCAAGCGAGCATGACCAGCCAGGCATCGAGAAAACCAAACTCCCTATTTGCGGGGCCGAGCTTTGCCTGCCGGATATTACCGGTTCCCGTTGCATGCCCAGCCCTTTACCCGTTTGCCCCGACATAAGACTCCGCTATGGCGGCCTTGGCGACAAGCTTCCTCACAGCAGAGTGACAAAGATTTATTAGGGATACGCATGAAAAAAATCCACATCATCAAAGCCGGCTCAACCTTTGCCGAGACGGCACGGAAATATGGCGATTTCGAGGAAATGACTCTCCGGGGCCTAGGGCTCGAGCGCGCACTCGTCAGCGTGACCGCTGCCTGCCGCAATGAAGAACTGCCGAGCCCTGACAACTGCAGCGGCGCAGTGATCACCGGTGCACACTGCATGGTCACCGACAACCACACCTGGAGCCTGGCGATCGAAGGCTGGATAAGAACGATCATCGCCGCGGATATCCCACTGCTCGGGATCTGTTATGGGCATCAGCTGCTTGGCCGGGCCATGGGCGGCCTTGTTGACTACCACCCGCAGGGCAAAGAAGTCGGCACCTTCGATATCAAGTTAAGTCCAGAGCATCGCACTGATCCCCTGTTCGGGGGCCTCCCCAGACAGTTCCCGGTTCATGCAACCCATTCCCAATCGGTGCTGGATCTGCCGCCGGACGCAGTACTCCTGGCTGAAAACGATTTCGAGCCCCACCATGCTTTCCGCATCGGTCGGTGCGCCTGGGGTGTGCAGTTTCATCCGGAATATGACAGCAGAATCATGCGCGACTACATCGAAGCCCAGGCTGACAGCCTGACTCAAGCAGGTCAGGATGTGCCCGCACTGTTGTGTCAAGTGCATGAAACCCCTGAGGCCTCATCGATCCTGAAAAGATTTGCACAAATCACCCAAGCTTGAGCTTTAAACAAAGCCTGAAATCTGGTATTAAATAGCTTGCTGCTGAAAGCACGAGGTCATGCAGTCAAATGCAGGCAAGCGAAAGGAACGCAACATGACGGACACCAGCATCAAGCGCACGACGGTTCCCGCCCTGGATGAAATCCTGGGCAAAACTTTCCCGGTTCTCGATCATGGCCACATCAGGGTCATCGATTACATGGGCGATGATGCTGCCATCGTTCAGGCGGCCAGAGTGTCCTACGGCGCCGGCACCAAACAGGTGCATGAAGACCGGGGGCTGATCCGTTACCTGCTGCGCAACGCCCACACGACCCCTTTTGAAATGTGCAAGCTGAAGCTGCATATCCGGGTACCGATGGATTGCTGGCGACAATGGATTCGTCATCGTACAGCGTCAGTCAACGAGTACAGCACCCGCTACTCAGAAGCCATCGCCGACCAGCAGACCACCCTGCCCGGAGAATGGCGCCTGCAAACGGCTCTCAACAAACAGGGCAGCGAAGGATTCCTCGATGTCGATGAAGGCCAGCAATTGACGAAGGAGGAAGAAGCCTTTCACAAGGCGGCAAGAGATCTTTATCAGTCCCGCATCGATCGCGGCGTTGCCCGCGAGCAGGCCCGCAAGGACCTGCCGCTGTCCACCTATACCGAAGCCTATTGGTCGATTGATCTGCACAACCTGCTGCACTTCCTTGCGCTACGCATGGATGAGCATGCCCAGTATGAGATTCGCCAATACGCCACCCTGATCGGCGAAGAGATCGTCGCCCGCTGGGTGCCTTTTGTCTGGGAAGCCTTCAAGGATTACCGGATCAACGCCATGCGCCTGTCAGGCCTTGAGGTTGAGTTGATGCGACTGCTGATTGCCGGCGACCAAGCCGCTGCCAAAATATGGCTGGCGGAGAAGGGCTGGGTGTCAGCCAATGGCAAAAAATCGCGTGAGGCAAGGGAGGTCGAAGCAAAGCTCACAGCGCTCGGACTCGGAGGCCTCGGCTAACAAGAAATAACCGAAGCGCTGACAAGGCATAAGACCGTTGACTGTATTTCCAGATCACAGAGTCGACAAAAGCCTTCCACTAGTTTTCCGGTTCTGGTACATTCCCCTACAGTCAAGGCAAAGTCAGGGTAACCTGGCGACGCAAAGCCACGGGTCCCAAGTCAGGATAGCCGGGTTACTAAGTCTCATTTAGTGACCCGGCATTTTTGTATTCAGAAAAGGTTACTGCAACATGTTCGAAGCATTACAGGATATCGTCTGCTGGGCAACAGTCTTTGTCAGTCTGCATTTCGGCACCAGAGTCGCATGGAACTGCGGAAGCAAGTGCAAGCATGACGAGTCACCTCAGGACAAGGTTCACTCCCTGCTGAAAAACCTTCCCGTGGCGACAGCCCTGTATGCGATCGGATTCCTGGTGATTTCCAGTTATTTTATCAGTGATTATTTATCAAGGGCCGTCTTTTCAGTCACCAGCGGGCTGATCCTTGCCGTCGTGGTAATCGCGATCGCCATGCCCGAACAGAAACGTCGCTATCGAAGTGAGGAGCTTGTGCTGACAGAATTGACAGATGGTACCGTCTGCCGCATGGCCAAGCGTGCCCTCAACGTTTTTCTTGCCAACGACAGGGTCGTTAAATTCAAGCGCTCTGACGGCTGGGCCCGGGTTGGGGTCGACCCGTTGAGAAAGATGAATAACGAGACCTTTTATACGGGGGTAGAACGGAGAAAGAAGGCCTGACTCACAGACATTTCATTCCATCTAAGAAGAAAGAGGTTATCAACGGCTGATGCCTTTCATGTTTATGTAAGTTACAAATAATTTCTGGCAACCCAAACGGGGAGACCTCAAAACATTATGAGAGTAAAACAGTAATCTCCAACCTTCTTCTGTTCAGCCCCGCCTTTGTCCACACAACCCTCCTTACATATCAAGGTCTTGATTTTTTATAGCTTTCATAAATAAAAAGGCCGGGGACATAAATGCCCCCGGCCTGAAAAAACCTCAAGGTTCCCGTTTTATTTCGCGGCAGCTCTTGCCGCCTCAAGCCAGCCATTCCATTTGTCCTGATTCGCAGCAATCCACTCCTTGGCGTGGCGCTCGATATCTTCCTGGGATTTTTCACCATCCTGCATCTTCGTGTTCTGCACGTTGATATCGGCAAGAGGCAAAGTGAACACTTCAAAGAAGCGCTTTGCCGCAGGGTTGGTTTCGAGAAATTTCTTGTTGGCAACAATCTGGATATCGCTGACCACGAAGCCGGCCTTGAGAGGGTCGGTAACCGCACCCTCAATGCCACTGACCGTCATACGGTCTTTACCGGCCATCTGCGATTCCCTGGGCTTGATCTCCGGGACGTTGATCCACATCACATCCTCACCCGGCTTCAGCTTGCCGATGGTCCAGTTCGGAGCCCAGGTATAGAAGAAGATCGGCTCGCCTGCGTTGTAGCGGGCCATGGTATCTGCCATGCTTGCCGAGTAACCGGCTTTGATCGGATTAATGTGGTCGTCAAGACCATAGACCTCGAAGTGGTGAGTAATAACTTTCTCACAACCCCAGCCGGGAGGGCAGGCCGTCAGGTCGGCCTTGCCGTCACCGTTGGCATCAAAGGCTGCCTTGACTTCAGCGCGCTTGAAATCATCGAGCGATTTAATGTTGAATTTTTCAACATGTTGCTTCGAAACCAGGTAACCTTGCAAACCCCCGGCCTTCACAACATATCCAACCACTTCGACCCGCTCTTCGGATTTTTTCGGCATCTGGCTGACATGGTTCGGGAACCAGCCGTTGGCCCAGTAATCCACGTCACCAAGCATGACCGACTGGTAAAAAAGCGGATTTTGCAGTTCTTTGGGCTCTTCAACATCGTAACCGAGTTCCTTCAGGCCGGCCCGGACCAGGGCCTCCTGGAAATATCCGGTATTCCAGGTCGCACGTGCAGGCTGCACCTCGACCCCTTTGCCCGGCATGTGGTGTGCAGCAAACACTGGCGATACCAGTGACAGCAATAATAAAACCAATAATGTACGCTTCATTTTCGACTCCTTTTTCAGCTATGGGTTAACGAAACAGTCTTCATCTTTTGGCAAAGCCCTGGGTAATACGATCAAGGACCATGGCGAGCAACACGATTGACAGGCCGCCAATCGTTGCCAGGCCGATCTCCAGAGTATTCAAACCTTGTACAACCGGGTTGCCAAGCCCACCTGCCCCGATCAGGGCGGCGATGACAACCATTGATAGAGCCATCATCAGGGTCTGGTTGAGGCCGGCCATGATCGAAGGCATGGCCAGCGGGAATTGCACTTTACGCAACACCTGCCAGGGGGTCGCACCAAAAGCCAGGGCCGCCTCGATCAGTTCCGGATGAACCTGACGGATACCCAGGCTGGTGAGGCGGATAATCGGCGGCAGGGAGAACACAATGGTCGCCAGAATCCCGGAAACCGTGCCAATGCTGAACAGCATGACCACAGGTACCAGGTAGACGAAAGCGGGAGTGGTCTGCATGGCGTCCAGGCACGGACGCAGGAACAATTCGAAACGATCACTGCGGCCGGACATGATCCCCAGCGGGATACCGACAATGGCGCAGAAGAACACGGAGCTGATAACCATCGCCAGAGTCACCATGGTGTCTTCCCAGAGACCCAGATAGCCGACCAGGAAGAATGTCACCACGGTGAACAGCGTGACTCTCTTGCCGGCAAAGCGCCAGGCCGCAACGGCAAACAGGACGATGACAACCGCCGGGTGCAGAAAGGTGAAAAACCACTCGAACCCTTTCAGGCAGAGTTCGATCGGTGTCTTGATTGCCTGGAAAATATCGCGGTGGTTAAAAACCAGCCAATCGACGAATTCCTGAACCCACTCATCGAGAGGGATCAGTTTTTTCTTAAAATCAAATAGGCTCATGATTAAATCGCTCCATCATTTGCTGATTGAGTTGCAGTCTGTTCATCGTGATTGCGATGCAAGGTGCGCAAAAACAGGTTCTTCGATACCGCCCCGATGTATTTCCCCTCGTCATCCAAGATCGGCAGCGCCCAAGGGTGGCTGGCAACATTGGGCAGGATGTCCTGCATCGAATCAGCCGCGCTTGCGGCAACGACGTCATCAAGGTAGGCGTTGGGAATCAAGTGAGGCTTTTCCTCCTGATCAAGCAGCTCACGGAGCGAATCAGAGGAAACGATCCCTTTGAAGCGGCGGTCAGCGTCGACAACAAAACCATAATCACGGTCATTCTTTATGAGTCTCTGTAGTGCTGCACGCGGGCTCTTGCCATCGGTGATCGGTATCGTGACCTGGGTGTCTGAGGCAATGTCTCCGGCGGTCAGGATATTGGTCGGGTCGACACCACGGAAGAACGCCCTGACGTAATCATCGGCAGGGTTCTGCAATATCTCTTCGGGCGTCCCAACCTGAACGACCCGGCCGCCTTCCATGATCGCAATCCGGTCGCCGATGCGCATGGCTTCATCGAGGTCGTGTGAAATAAATACGATGGTACGCTTTGCCTTGGCCTGCAGCTTCAGCAGTTCATCCTGCATTTCAGTGCGGATCAGGGGATCGAGCGCCGAGAATGCTTCATCCATGAGCAGGATATCGGGATCGACGGCCAACCCCCGGGCCAGGCCAACCCGTTGCTGCATACCTCCTGACAACTCGCTCGGCAGGCTCTCAGCCCAGGCATCAAGGCCGACCTGCGCTAACGCTTCAAGCGCTCTCTTGTTTCGCGTTTCCTTGTCAACACCGTCCATTTCCAGGCCAAAGGCGGCATTCTGCAGCACAGTCATATGCGGCATCAGTGCAAAGGACTGAAACACCATGCTCAACTTCGCCCGGCGCAGTTTGACCAGTTCCTCATCATTCATCGTCACGATATCTTCATCGTCGATCAGGACATGGCCGGCCGTTGGCTCAATGAGACGATTGAGCATACGCACCATGGTGGATTTGCCGGAACCGGACAGGCCCATGATGACGAATATCTCACCTTCATAAATTTCAAAACTTGCGTTTTGTACCCCGACAGTGGTCTCGGTCTTCTCGAAAATTGCGTCTTTATCAAGACCTTCCTCGAGAAGCTTCATCGCCTTTTTCGGGTGAGGACCGAAAATCTTGTACAGGTTTTTGACCTGCAGCTTTACTGCTTCTTGCATTGCTTCTCCTTGTTGCTTCCAGCGCTAAAGTGCAAACAACGTGTTCACACAGAGCCCAGTAGACTCCGGCGCTGAAAAATAATCCGGGATACCGCAGAAAGCGACACACAAATAATGGCAAGCCCTCAATAAGCGGCATCCCTGGTGATGTTTTTTGTTTTTAAAAGGACAGAGCAACCCGCGACTGAGTTTAGCTGGATCAGCATTAAACTAGCGCTGCTCTGATGGATTTAGGAAATCCTCGAATAATCACCCGGGGTGAACTTCTCAGCGATTTCCTTACGGGAGAAGGTCGGAACACCCTGGCAAGGTGCCGCCTTACTTTGCAGAATGTTAATCTTACATACTCACAGCTTCGAGGTCAAATTCACTTGCTACATTTTATTATATTAACTATTAACAAATGCTTTGACCTGGTGGCTGCGACTATTTAATGTATGGCTTTAGTGTCGCCAGTTGCCCTCCCGGCAGGACATCTGGAGCTTGCACTTAACGACTCAACATTCTTTTCCTAACATGGAGCGTATTAATGGACTTCTCTGCCCAATGGAGGCGTCTGGCAAAGTTGTGGGAGTCAACAACGTTGCCCAAGCAAGGTGTTTCGCTGGCCCTGGGTGGCGGAGCCGTACTTGGGGCGGCACATGTCGGAGTGCTTAAAGCGCTGGACGAACACGACGTTAAGATTCTGCAAATTTCCGGCACCAGCATCGGTGCATTGATCGCCGCTCTATACGCCTTTGGCAAAAACCCGGCGGAGATTGAAAAAATCGTCACAGAGCTTGACTGGCTCGATGTAACCAGGTTCACCCTGTCAAAGTATGG
>JABAOE010000692.1_pt2 | contig 35950 bp, 28 predicted proteins | sample 7062141 | NCBI WGS metagenome assembly JABAOE01 (sample SAMN14538627, study PRJNA623070) | marine sediment metagenome | biome: marine biome [ENVO:00000428]; feature: marine pelagic biome [ENVO:01000023]; material: deep marine sediment [ENVO:00002113] | place: India: Gulf of Khambhat ...
GATGTTGCCCTTGTGCACCAGGGTCACGCTGTCGCGGTTCTGATCGATCGCGTAGCGGATGGCCATCGAGACCAGCCGCTTGCTGCCGAACGGAGAAATCGGCTTGATGCCGATCCCCGATTCCGGCCGCACGGTCTTGCCGAACTCGTCCTTCAGCAGCGCGATGAGCTTGTTGGCGTCGTCGCTTCCCGAGGCCCACTCGATCCCCGCATACACGTCTTCCGTGTTCTCGCGGAAGATCACCATGTTGACGTCCTCGGGACGCTTGACCGGCGACGGCACCCCGGGGATGTAACGCACGGGCCGCACACAGGCAAACAGATCCAGCAGGTGACGCAGGGCCACGTTGAGGCTGCGGATCCCGCCGCCGACCGGCGTGGTCAACGGCCCCTTGATGGCGACCTTGAAGTCGCGGACCCGGTCGACGGTCTCCTGCGGCAGCCACTCGCCGTACTTTTCATTCGCCTTCTCACCGGCGAACACCTCGTACCAGACGATCTCCTTGCCGCCGTCGTAGGCCTTGTCCACCGCGGCATCGAGCACGGCGCGCGTCGCGGCCCAGATGTCGGGGCCGATCCCGTCGCCTTCGATGAACGGGATGATCGGGCGATCGGGGACCTGAAGAACTCCGTTCTCGACCGTGATGCGGTCGCCGGCAGGTGGAGTAGGGAACGAGGAACTCACGGGAACACTCCTTGACAACGATGGATGGTGGCTCGAACCGTGTGGGCGGTCATTAGACACCCACCCCGAAAAGCTGTCAAACGGCCTAGTACTGCACGAGCGAGCCTTCCCGTTTGGCCCGGCGGATGGCGAATCGGGAGCAGATCAGACCACTGGGTAACAGGATGACGGTCATCACCGCGAGGACCAGCAGCTCGGTGTGCAACTCCGAGAATCCCTTGCCCTGCAGCAGCGACCCGCGCACGATCTTCATCGACCAGGTGACGGGCAGGTAGCTCGACGCCGGTTGGACCCACTCGGGCAACTGTTCCACGGGGAAGAACACGCTGCCCAGGAACGTCGTCGCGCCGGACAACACGAGATTGATCGGGTTGCCTCGCTTGAAGTACAGGATGAACGAGGCGGAGAGAATCCCCAGCCCGACCGACGAGAGCAAGGTCAGGGCCGCCCCGACGGCAAAGGCCCCCAACCCGGTGGCGTACAGCTGGACACCGAAGACGAGCACCGCGAAGGCCATGTAGATCATCACGCGGATCGCGCCGTAGGTGAACCCGAATGCCGCCGACGAGAAGATCACCATCGACGTCGGCGTCGGCGAGACGAGCATCGCCTCGAGCGTGCCGAGCACCTGCTCGTCGCGGATCTTCTGGGAGAAAGCGAACAGCGCCGCGGAGAAGTAGAACTGGAAGGACAGCCCCACGAGCATCCAGTCGAACGGGCGGATGCCGTCGAGGCCGCGGGCCTCGGGATCGATCATCCCCGTCAAGTAAAAGAAGGCGAGCAGGGACAGGAACATCCCGCCCACCTGCAGCACGAACGACAGGCGGTACGAGACTTCGGACTGGAAGTCCCGACGGATGAACGCCCACAACTTGAGCAGCACGCTCACGCCGCACCCCCCTCTGCGTCGTGTTCTTCCGCGTCGACGATGCGGCTGAAGGCGTCCTCGAGGTCGGACTCCACGCGATCGCAGCCGTAGACCGCGATGCCGGCTGCGTGCAGGACGTCGAGCAACCGCGGCAGCTCGACACCGGGCTCGAGGCCCACCAGAAAGCGGAAGCGGCCGTCGATCGTTTCGCTCTCCAGCACCTCGAACGGCCCGTCGGGGAGCGACTCGGCGGCGACCGTCAGACGGTAACGGCGCTGCTGCATGCCCCAGCGGCGCACCTCGTCGACCGTCCCGACCTGGCGCATGCTGCCCGCGACCAGGATCCCGACGCGATGGGCCAGCACCTCGACCTCGCGCAGGTTGTGGCTGGCGAGCACGACCGTCTTGCCGTCGCGCCGGTTCAGCTCGTCGAGGACGAACCTTCTCAGCGCTCGGGCGCTTGCCGGATCCAGGCTGCGCGTCGGCTCGTCCATCAACAGGATCGGCGGGTCGTGGAGCAGCGCCCGCGCGATCGCGATGCGTTGCTTCATGCCGGACGAGTAACCGGAGAACGGCCGGTCCGCGGCGTCGGCCATGTCGACGCGTGCGAGCAGCTCGTCGATCCGCGAGTCGATGCGCTTGCCGGGGACGTCGTAGAGCCGCGCGAAGAAGCGCAGGTTCTGCCGCGCGGTCAGCCGCCAGTAGAACGAGCGTTCATCCGAGTTGACCAGGCCCAACTGTCGTTTGACGAGGTTCTCGTGGATCGTGTCGTGGCCGCCGACATGAGCCGAGCCCTCGTCGGGCAACACGAGGCTCGAGAGGATCTTCAGCAGCGTCGTCTTGCCGGCTCCGTTGGGCCCGAGCAGCGCGAAGATCTCGCCCTCGCGCACCGCGAGGTCGACGCCGCGCAGCGCGCGGACGGTCTCCGGCTTCCCGAGCGGGTGGCGGACGAGCTCCAGCAGGCCGCGCTTCTTGACGAACGTCTTCTCGAGCCCGTGCCCCTCGATCGCGAATTCCAACGGTCGCCTCAAGAGCGTCGGGACAACGCCGCGAAGACGGCGTCGTAGTCCGGCTCGTTCCCGATCTCGGCAACGAGCTCGGTGTGTAGGATCGTGTCACTCTCGTCCAGCACGATGACGGCACGGCACATCGCGCCCTCGAGCGGCCCCTCGGTGATCAGGGTCCCGTAGTCCTTTGCAAAAGCTCGGGTGCGCAGCGTCGAAAGCAGGTGCACGCCGTCGATGCCCTCGGCCTCGCAGTAGCCCTTCAGGGCGAACGGTGTGTCGACCGACACGATCAGGACGACGGTATTGTCCAGCGCCGCGGCGCGTTCGTTGAACGCGCGGTTCGAGGCCCGGCAAACCGGGGTGGCGATGCTGAGGATGACGCTGAGGATCTTCCGCTTCCCCGCGAAGTCGGCCAGGCCGACGTCGGCCATGTCGGGGTCGACCAGACGAAAATCCGGGGCCCGCGTGCCGACCTCGGGCAACTCCCCGCTCGTTGCGGCAGGCGAACCGTCCACCGTGATCCTGGCCATCCGAACCTCTTCTTTTGCGGTAACCTTGAAACAGTGATCGAGTTGAATCTTACACGCCGGACGCCCGGGCTGATCTTGCTCGTACTGGCCGCCTCCCTGGGCGCGCTCGCCCAAGAAGCCGAGCCGCCGGCTGACGCCGACGCCGACGCGGCCCCGGAGTACGGCCTCTCGGGCCGCGTCACGGACCCCGACGGGGCAGCCGTCGGCGAAGTCACGGTGTGGGTTCGTCTCGAACAGCACAAGCCGGCCTCGAAGACAGCGCTGGGCGACGACTGGATCGGCCCCGTCTCGACGACCACCGACGAGACGGGGGAATTCCATGTCACGATGCCCGCCGATGGACCGTATGTCGTCTTCATGATTCATCCGGATCATCCACCCGTGGCGCTGGATGGCCCGGTCGACAGCGGGACTTCCATCGACTTCAGCTTCCCGCCGGCGATCGAACACTCCGGTCGCGTTCGGGATGCCGACGGGACGCCGATTGCCGGCGCCGACGTCGTCGCGTGCGCTCAACAGGCACCGACGTTCGGCGCCGACGCCTGCGAGCTCGCGCGCACCGATGAGCGCGGCGAGTACGCCTTCACGAGGCTTGCGGAGGGCTCGTACGGCTTCCAGGCGTGGGCTCCCGGCTACGCGTTGAGTGTGCTCGAGCCCGGTCGCTTCCCGCTCGACCCGGACGGTGAGGCGGTGGCCCCGCTCGTGCTCGAACCCGGCGCCGAGGTGACCGGCACACTGACCGATGACAGCGGCGCCGCGCTCGCCGGCGTGCAGGTGCATTACGCGACCGATCGTGTTCGCCTGCGGCAGGCCCGGGGCGAGCGCGACGCGCAACCGCTGATCCTGTTGTTCACCGATGAGCAAGGCCAGTTCAGCTTCCGTGGCTTGCCCGCCGGGGAGCCTCTCAAGCTGTTCGCGAACGTGACCAAGAACCGGCCCGCGGAATCGAAGACGCTGACGCTCGAAGCAGGCGCGGTGGTCGGCGGTGTCGAGATCGTCTACGAGCGACCCGCGACCGTGACGGTCCGGCTGGTCGATTCGGACGATCAACCGATCGGGGCCCTCGAGGTCCTTTGGCTGCCCGTGAAGGCCAACGCGAAGAGCTCGGGCGCGGGGTTTCGCATGGCGGGCTACGCGGGGTCGTCCGAGGTCGAAGCGCAGGGAGAGGGACGGTTCCGCATCACCCGAATCAAACCGCAGCGGTACAACCTGACGCTGCTGCCGAGCGGGTACCGCGAGATCGTGATCGAGGATCTGAACGTCTCGCCGGGGGCGTCGATCGACCTCGGAACCCGCGTGGCGCGACCCGGGGTCACGCTGTCGGGATACGTCCGCGACGATCTGGGCGACCCGGTCGACCAGGCGCGAGTCGAGGCGATGTACCTCGAAAAGGGCACGGCGATGTCTCGCTCCGCCAGGAGCGCTGCCGACGGCCGTTTCGTCGTCGGTGGTCTCTCCGACCAGCCTCTTCTGTGGTTGAAGGTCGAGGCCGAGGGCCACGCGCCAAGCCTCGAGCGCGGTGTCGCCGCGAGCCGGTCGGATCTCGAGATCGTGCTCGAGCGTGTCGGCGTCGTGGCCGGGCGCGTGGTTCTCGACGACGGGGATACCGCGCGTGGTGTCGAGGCCGCACTGGTCCAGGGCGCGGGCGGGCAACTGGTGTTCAGGCCCGGAAACCGCACCTCGGCCAAAGGGGACGCGGAAGGGCACTTCGAGATCAAGGACGCCGCCCCGGGAAAACACGAGCTGCGTTTGACCGCGAAAGGCGCCAAACCGCTGCTCGTCAAGGATGTCGTCGTCGAGGCCGGCGTCACCACCGACGTGGGCACCTACCGGCTCGAACCGGGACAAGAGCTCGGCGGCCGGGTGCTCGACGCAGGGGATGGCTCGCCGGTCGTCGGTGCGGCAATCAGCGCCGATGCCGCGAGCTCGGGCCTCGGCGGCAAAGCGCTGAACTTCGGGACCACGACGACCGACGACGAGGGCCACTTCGTCGTCGACGGCCTGGAACCGGGGCGTTTGATCCTGACCGTCGAGCATGCCGGTTATGCGGGGGAAAAAGTCGAGACGCTGGTGAGGGAAGACGAACCGACGGAAGAGCTGACCATCCATCTCGGGCAAGGCGGGACGTTGCGCGGGACCGTGCGCGACGAATCGGGACAACCCTCCCCGAACCGGGCGCTGGGGCTGATCGAGGGGGGTGGCTACAGCCCCGACGGCAACACCGTGCGCACCAACGAAGCGGGCGAATACCGCATGGAACGTGTGCGCCCCGGGACGTATCGCGTGCTGCTCTACCCCGACCCGTCGGCCAACGCGATGAACATCCGGCAGAAGTCGGCGACGATCCGCAACGACGTGGAGACGGTCGTCGACTTCGACAACGAGGCGAAGATCGCGTTCGAGGGGTACCTCACCCGCGCCGGTCGGCCGGTCGGCGAAGTCACGGTCATGCTCATCCCGGCGGGTGGCGGCGGGGCGATGCAGACGCGGACCGCGAGCACGGATGTCGGCGGTCGCTTCGAGCTCGGACTGACCCACGGCGGCGAGTACAACGTGGTCGTGCAGGACCTGAAGCAAGGCTTCGGTTCGCTGGTCGGGCAGACCTCGATCGTCGTCCCCGACGAGCCCACGGTCAGCATGGAGGTCGAGCTGCAGGCGGGAACGATTCTCGGGACGATCCTCGACGCCGAGGGCAACCCGATCGAGGGCGCGGTCGTCTCCGCCGTGCTCGACGACGCACGGGCGGGCGAGATCGGGGCCGGAACGGGAGCCCGCGCGGAAGCCGACGGCAGCTTTCGGATCGAGGGCGCCAACGCGGGAACCTACACCGTGACCGCGATCGCCGAGGGCTACGAGCTCGCCACCCGCAGCGTCACGCTGACCGCTTCGTCGGTCGTCGAGGGGGTCGACTTCCGGCTCGAGCTCGCGGGTCACTTGCACGGCCGGGTCGTCGACGCAGAGGGCAACGGGATCCCCGGCGCGCTGGTCTTCGCCACCCTTCCGGGCGCCCCCGGCGCCACGACCCTACCCTCGGAGACCGACGGCACGGGATTCTTCCGGTTGTCGGCGCCGAGCGACGGCCCCTGCGATCTCGAGGCCGTGGCGCGGGGTTTCGCGCCGGGAGCGCTACGCGGATTCGCTCCGCCACCCGATCCCGAGGCGCCGGGTGCGCGTATCACGCTGACACCGGGGGCTTCGATCGTGGTGCGGGTCGTCGACGCGTCGGGCACCGGTGTCGATGGGGCCCAACCCGTGGTCCAACCGGAAACGCCGAGCCAGGCGTTCACCATCGCCCGCCTGTTCGCACCCGTCCCCCCGACGGACGCGTCGGGCACCAGCCGCATCCTCGCTTTGGCTCCCGGCACGTACCTGGTTTCCGTCGCCGGCCGACCGGAGCTCGGCCCGATGAGGATCGGCGTCGGTGGTGACGGCGAGGCTCAGGTGACATTGCAACTCCCCTGACCGGATCGTCATAATGGGGCTTCTTTTTTCCCCGGGGAGAGCCATGCCCGACGTGTCCGCGCTGACCATGCTGACCGAGGACGAGCAGATGTTCCGCGACGCCGTTCGCGAGTTCGCTGCCGCCGAGATCGCGCCGCGGTCCGCCGCGATGGAGCAGGCGCACGAGTACGACGCGGAGCTGTTGAGCGCTCTGTTCGACATGGGCGTGATGGGCATCGAGATCCCCGAGCAGTTCGGCGGCGCCGGCGGCAACTTCTTCCAGACGGTGCTGGCCGTGGAGGAGATCTCGCGGGCCGACGCCGCGGTGGGCGTGCTGGTCGACGTCCAGAACACCCTGTTCAACAACGCGATCCTGCACTACGGAAGCGAAGCTCAGAAGGCCGCCTACCTCCCGCGCCTGGCCTCCGATACCGTCGCGGCCTACGCCCTCTCCGAGGCGGGATCGGGCTCCGATGCATTCGCGCTCGCCTGCCGCGCCGAACAGACCTCGGACGGCTGGGTGCTCGACGGCCAGAAGCTGTGGATCACCAACGCCGGCGAAGCCGCGCTGTTCCTCGTCTTCGCCACGGTCGATCCGAGCAAGGGCTACAAGGGAATCACCGCCTTCGTCGTCGAACGCGACGACGCCGGCTTCCGCGTCGGCAAACGCGAGAGCAAGCTGGGCATCCGCGCCTCGAGCACCTGCGAGCTGATCCTGGACAACTGCGCCATCCCCGCAGACCGCGTGATCGGCGAGGTCGGGCGCGGCTACAAGTACGCGATCGAGGTCCTCAACGAGGGACGCATCGGCATCGGCGCACAGATGCTCGGCGTGGCGCAGGCGGCCCTCGACGCGGCCACCCGTTACACCCGCGAACGCGAGCAGTTCGGCAAGAAGATCAGCGAATTCCAGGCGGTGCAGCACCAGCTCGCCCGTTCGGCGATGGAGCTCGAGTCCGCGCGCCTGCTGGTGTACAACGCCGCGCGACTGCGGGACGCGGGAGTGCCGTTCGTCAAAGAGGCGGCGATGGCCAAGCTCGGGTCCAGCGAGGCGGCGGAGTCGATCTGTTCCGCCGCGGTCGAGCTGTTCGGTGGCTACGGTTACACGACCGAGTACCCCGTCGAGAAGCTCTACCGCGACTGCAAGATCGGCAAGATCTACGAGGGCACGTCGTTCATGCAGCTCAACACGATTGCGAAGGCCCTGCTCTCCGAGGAAGGTTGACCGCCGTGAACGATCTGTTTCTCCGCGCTTGCCGTTGCGAACCCGTCGAACGCCCGCCGATCTGGATCATGCGCCAGGCCGGCCGCTACCTCCCCGAGTACCGCGAGGTGCGCGCGGAGGTCGACTTCGTCACCCTGTGCAAGACGCCCGAGCTGGCCGCACGGGTCACGCTGCAGCCGATCGACCGGTTCGGCTTCGACGCCGCGATCCTGTTCTCGGACATCCTCGTCCTGGCCGAGCCCCTCGGATTCGAGATCGACTTCAACCCCGGCCCGGTGCTGAACGAGCCGGCACGCGACGCCGCCCGTATCGATCGCATCCCCGACGCCGACCCGCGGGAGTCGCTGGGCTACGTGTACGAGGCGGTCAAGATCCTGCGACAGGAGCTGGGTGGACGGGCACCGCTGATCGGCTTTGCCGCCGCGCCGTTCACGTTGTACGCCTACCTGGTCGAGGGGGGCGGCTCGAAGAACTTCGACCACGCCAAAGCGCTGTTCTTCTCGGATCCGCAGGCGGCTCACCGGCTGCTGGACAAGATCGCGCGAGCCACGCAGACGCACCTCGCCGCCCAGATCGCCGCCGGCGCGCAGGCGGTCCAGCTGTTCGACTCGTGGGCCGGCCTGCTCGGCCCGGAGCTGTACGACGAGTTCGCGCTGCGCTACGTACAGCCGATCGTCGCATCCCTGCGCGAGCTGAACGTCCCGGTGATCTACTTTGCGCTCAACGCCGCCCACCTGTCCGAATCGGTCGCGCGCAGCGGCGCGGACGTGATCGGCGTCGATTGGCGAACGCCGCTCGACCGCGCGGCCCGGCAGCTGGGCGGGAGCTTCTGCTTGCAGGGAAACCTCGACCCCTGCGTGCTGTTCGCGCCCGCAGCTGAAGTGAAGCGTCAGACCGAAGCGGTGCTCGCCACCGGGAAGGACTTGCCCGGACACGTCTTCAACCTCGGTCACGGGATCCTGCCCCGCACCCCGATCTCCGCCGTCGAGACGGTGGTCGAGACCGTGCGCAACTCGGGCGGCCCATGAGCCGTCCGCTCCGCGTGGTGGTTGTCGGTGCTGGGATTTCGGGCCTCGCCGCGGCGTTCGAGATCGCGCAGCGGGCGGAGCGCTTCCCCTGGCCGCTGGAGGTCCTCTGCCTCGATCGTGCCGACCGCGCGGGTGGACACATCCGCAGCGTCCGGGAGGGCGGCTTCCTGTGCGAGTGGGGACCGACCGGCTTCCTCGACAACGTCCCGGCGACCTTGACGCTGGTGCGACGGCTTTCCCTCGAGAACGAGCTGACGCCCGCGCGCGAGGAGGCCCGTACGCGCTTCCTTTTCCGGCGCGGCGCGCTGCAGAAGTTGCCCACCTCCCCCGGCGAGTTCGTGACCTCCGGGGTCCTGTCCGCCCGCGGCAAGCTCCGCGTGCTGGGCGAGGCCCTGGTGCGTCGCAAGAAGTCCGGCGCGGATGAGACGATCCACGACTTCGCGGCGCGGCGAGTCGGACGCGAGGCGGCCGAGACGCTGATCGATGCCCTGGTCGGCGGGATCTGGGCCGGTGACACGAGGCAGCTTTCGCTGAAGGCGTCGTTCCCGAAGATGGCCGAGATGGAGCGTGTCCACGGTGGCCTGTTCCGCGCGATGCTCGCCGGACGCACGCGCAAGCAGGAAGACGGGGACGAAGACGGTGAGCGCGGCAGCGCGTTCGGCCCGGGCGGCACGCTCACTTCGTTCCGCGGCGGCATGCAAACCCTGACCGATGCGCTGGCTGCGGCCCTCGGGGATCGGCTCAGACTTCGCACACCGGTCCGGGCGGTTTCCGATCTCGGTCAGCGCGGTTTCCGGGTCCATCTCGACGAGGGGGCGCCGGTCGAGGCCGATGCGGTGGTGCTGACCACGCCGGCATTCGTCAGCGCGGACATGCTGCGGGACATGGACGCCGGAATCGCGGCGCAGCTCGATTCGATCCCCTACGCGGGTCTCGCGGTCGTGCACCTCGGCTTTGCGCACGAGACGCTCGACGCCGGTCCCAAGGGGTTCGGATTCCTGGCCCCGCGCTCGCAGAACATGCGCAGCCTCGGATGTCTCTGGCCCTCCGACATCTTCCCCGACCGGGCACCCTCGGGACGGCGCCTGACCACCACCATGATCGGGGGCGCGCACGACGAGGGGGCGATCCGGCTGGACGACGCCGAGCTCCTGCGTCTCGTCCTCGACGATCTGCGCAGCGCGATGCATCTCGTCGTCGCCCCGCGTTTCAAGCGGGTGATCCGTCACCGCCGCGCGATCCCGCAGTACACGCTGGGTCACCTCGACCGCGTCGCATCCATCGAGCAGGCGCTCGCCGACCGCACCGGGCTCGAGATCGGCGGGAATGGCCTGCATGGCATCGCGGTGAACTGCTGCATCGAGGAAGCCGGTCCGCTCGCGGAACGGGTGCTCGACGTGCTGAACGAGCGCGCCGGCGCTCGAACAGCGACCCGATTTCAAGACTGAAATCGGCGCCCGCTTTTCGACCTCTCCGAAGCCCGACCGAAACCCTGGACGCTCCCGTTTTCGGGCTTGGCGGCTTCGTCGACATCCGTCGTCACACGATTACAAAACGTGGCATTGAAAATGTTTTTTTGCCTGAATACATTGTTGATAGCAGGAGAATAAATATATATGAATGGGCAAAGAGGCATTACACTCACCGAACTCCTTATAGTCCTCGCGGTCGCATCGCTCGCGTTGCTGGCCGTCGGGACGTACGCGGTCCCGTGGATCGCACGCGAGGGCCTGCGCAGCGCGGTCTACGACGTGCAGACCTTCATGCAGCTGGCGCGGATCGAGGCGATCAGCCGCAACCGTGACTGCCGCTTCGTGATCGACACCTCGACGAACCGCATCTCGGTGCTCGACACGGCCGGTACGACGAGCGTCGGTGACGACATCCTGCTCTACGAATCGGATTTGCCCGACACCGTCAGCTTCGCGCGCCCCGACAGCGGTGCCGCGGTGACGCTCGACAACGTTTCCGGCTCGATCTATCAAACCCGGTTCGGTAACGACGGGATCGTGAACCTCGGTACCGGCATGGTGCACATGTTCGGCGGCTCCAAGTACGAGAAGGTCGAAGTGTTCGGCGCCGGAGGCATCCGCATCCAGAAGTGGAACGGAACCGCTTGGGCGGTGGGGAGTTGACGATGCGCGAATCGAGTGCGGGCTTCACGCTCGTCGAGGTCATCGTGGCGCTGTTCCTCATCGGGCTCGGCGTGCTCGCCGCGGCCCCGATGTTCATGTACGCGATGCAAGGCAACGCCGTCGGCGGTGAGAAGGGCGAGGCCGGCGCGCTGGCCGTCGAGCGGATGGAAATCCTGCGGGCCACCGACTACGGCTCGCTGACCGTCGGCGGCAGCCTGACCGTCGACACGACGGGTTACGTCGACACCAGCGACCCGGATCACACCGTGCGCTGGCTGATCGAGGCGAACACCGCGCCGACGGGGTCGCTGATCATCACCGTTCGCGTGATCCCGGCCGGCACGATCCCCGGCTCCAGCCGCGAAGTCACTCTCACGTCGATTCGAGGTCCGTAGCGATGCAACGAGTTCAAAAACAGCGCGGGTTCACGTTGGTCGAGGCGCTGGTCTCCCTGACCGTGCTGGCGCTCGCGATGACCGGGCTGTTCAGCTTGCTGGTGCACAACTCCCGGCTGAACAAGTCTGAACAGATGAAGGCGGAAACCCAGGCCAACGCCCGCAACGTGTTGTCGATCGTGGTCGCCAAGCTGCGTAGCGCCGGCTGGGACCCGCTGGGCACCGACCTCTTCAACGGCCTGACGCTGGACACCAATACAGGCGACACCGTCGCCGAGATCACCGTCCGCGCGGATTACCACACGGCGGGAACACCCGGGACCCCCGATGGCCTCGCCGACCAGGTCGATGAAGTCATCGTGTTCCGTCACGTGAACAACCAGATCCTCTGGGACAACGACGATGACGGAAACTTCGACGTTCTGGCCGTCAACATCTCGAACGATGCCGACGGCGACGGGACCATCGAAAACATGTTCGTGCCCGACAGCACGACCGACCCGCAGCAGATCACCGTGCAAATCACCGCCGTGTCGCCCGTGATCGATCCGATCACCCGTGACTTCAGTCGCTACACGGTCACCAGCGACGTCTTCATCAGGAAGGATCTATGATCCAGCACGACCGCAAGGACCGGGGCTCCGCCCTGGTCATGGCCGTCTTCGTCCTCGCCCTGCTGACGGCGATGGGCGCCGCCCTGCTGTTCTACTCGGAGAACGAGAAGAAGATGGGCGAGGCCAGCATCAAGCCCAAGCAGGCGTTTTACTATGCCGAGGCGGGTCTGGAGCATGCCCGGCGGGCGCTCTGGCTCGTGAACCGCGCCGAAGACTTCGATGACGACCTGCAGGCCGCCACGGGCGGCACGTTCGCCGATCCCATCGGCTTCGATCCGTCGACGATCGCTCCGATCTACGACTCGCAGGACAACGTGATCGGCTTCAGCGGGTACGGGAACGACACCCCGTTGGTCTCGCTGCGCAAGTTCGAGAACGGCTGGTACGGCGCGTTCATGTCCAACGACCATGGCGAAACGCGCACGAACTCGGTCGACACCGACAACCGCGTCATCCTCGCCGGTGTCGGTGTCGGTCCCGACCGCTCGTTCGAGGTGGTCGAGGCGGTCATCGACCTCGATCCGTTCCTCCCCGAGATGCCTCCGGCGGCGATCTTCATGCTCGGACCGACGCCCGCGTTCGGCAGTGCGACGAGTAAGGCGAAGAGTTACATCGGAAACGATTGCGGTACCGCCGGCGGCGACTACTACCCGGTGGTCGGCACAATCGGCCCGGCGGCCGAGGCCAACGCCGAATCGGGCGCCCACCCGAACCCGAACTGGGCCACGGGGCCCTACAGCAGTCCGGGCGACGCGATCTCCGACATGAGCGCCAGCCCCGTGCCGGGCATGTCCGACACGACTTATTCAATCAACACCGAGTGGACGAGCTGCGAGGGCATGAAGGACATGATCGAGGGCATGCGTCGCGTGGCCGACTACAACTGCGCCGACGGGACCCGGCTCGCCTCACCCTCCTGCCCTGCGGACGTCTCCAATCCGCAGCACATCTACTTCGGCGAAGGCGACCTGGAGGTCATGTGGCCCGTCCCGCATGCGGGCGTGCTGGTCGTGACCGGTGAGCTGGTGCTGGGCGGAGATATCGATTTCAAAGGATTGATTCTCGTCGTCGGCGAAGGAAGGCTGCGCTTCAACGGTGCCGGCACCGGCATCAACGCGGGGTCGTTGATCATCGCGGACATCGCGGGCCCGGACGGCGTGTACGGCAATTCCGACGACTGCACGGGGCCGAACGACGGCTTCGGGGTCGGCGTGTACGACGAGCGCGGCGGCGGCAACGCAGGCACCGTCTACTGCTCGACGGTCCTGGACATCGTCGAGCAGGCCCATCCCTACGCGATCGAGCAGTTCCGCCAGCACTAGACCTTGACCCGCGGTCGCGGGGGCCTAGGTTCGACTACGATGAGCCCCGCCGGACCCGAGAGACGAGCCGCCTGGTTCGCGGCCTACGCGACCGTGTTCGTGTCGAGCTTCTGCGTGATGGTGGTGGAGCTGGTGGCCGGGAGGATCATCTCGCGGCACCTCGGCTCGTCGATCTACACCTGGACGTCGGTCATCGGCATCATCCTGGGGGGACTGGCGCTCGGCAACTGGATCGGGGGTCGCATCGCCGACCGCTATCCCGCGCGCCCTGCTCTGAGTCGGCTGTTTCTCGCCTCGTCGGCCACCTGCGTCGCGATCAACCTGTTCAACAACCTCGTCGGTGAGTCCGCGCTGTTGTGGGAGCTCGCCTGGCCGCTCCGCGTCGCCGTCCACGTCGCGCTGGTCTTCTTCATCCCCGCCGCGTTGATGGGCACGATCGGGCCGGTCGTGGGCAAGCTGGCTTTGTCCTTCGGCCGGGCCACCGGACAGACGCTCGGCGGAATCTACGCCTGGGGTGTCGTGGGCAGCATCGCGGGAACGTTCCTGACCGGGTACTTCCTGGTCAGCGTGATGGGCACCGCGGCGATCATCTGGAGCGTGTCGCTGGTCCTCGCGGTCGCGGGACTCGTGTACTCCTCGTGGGCGGTGCGCTCCTGGACTTGGACCGGATTGGTGCTGATCGGTTTCTTCCTGTCGTCGAGCGGTGTGGGATGGGCGACGGAGCTCGGCGAAACGCTCGCGCTTCGAGTCGCGCCCGACGAGAACCTTCTCTATCACACCGAGAGTCGGTACTCGAACATCGAGATCCGCCGCCTCTCCGCGGACCCCGAGATCCGCGGCATGTACCTCGACAAGTTGCTGCACAGCCAGATCACCGTCGGATCGACGCACGAGATGCACTACGGCTACACCAAGGTCTTTGCCGGGTTGACGCAGAGCCATCGGGCGCACGACCAGCGGCTTCGAGCGTTGATGATCGGCGGAGGGGGCTACGTTTTTCCGCGCCATGTCGAGGATCGCTGGTCCGCGGCGGAGATCGATGTCGTCGAGATCGACCCCGCGGTGACCCGCGCCGCGCGCGCCGCCTTCGGATTCCCCGCGGACAGCAAGATCCGTGTGCACCACGCCGACGGGCGGGTGTTCGTCAATCGAGCCGAGCGTCGCCTCCGCGAGTCCGCCGAAGCCCGGCCTTACGACATCATCTGCATCGACGCGGTCAACGATTTTTCCGTACCGTTCCAGGTCACGACGCGCGAGTTCTTCGCCAAGACCGAGAGGTTGCTCGCCGAGGACGGCCTGCTGATGATGAACTTCATCGACGTCGTCGACAGCGGGCTGCTCGTCGGCGCGCTCGGGCAGACTCTCGAAGACGTCTTCGAGCACGTGGTGCTGTTCAGCTCGAATGACATCGAACGAGCCCACGGCGGCTGGCGAGTCGCGCTCGTCCTGGCGGCGAGCAACCGCCCGATCGGCTGGTTTCCCGAGGGGCACGACCCGCGCGGCGCGCGGCGCGTGAGCGACCCGCGGTTCGCCGCCTATTTGGCCCGTCCGGAGGCTATCGTGCTGGAGGATTCTTTCGCGCCGATCGAAAACCTCGTGGCGCCGGTCGTGCGGGCCTCGTCGAGAGACGTCGCGGCGGTCGACGCGTTGCACCGCGCTCTGAAGATGGAAGGCCTCGGCGACCTCGCCGGTTACATGACCTACTGCCGTGAGGCGCTGCGTCTCGACCCGTACCTGCCGGAAGCGCACTACAACCTCGGCCTCGCACTGTACAGGCAGGGGCGCGCCGACGAGGCCGAACAGAGCTGGATTCGGGCCTCGTCGATCGACCCGGACTACGCCGAGGCGCACTTCAACCTCGGCGCGCTGTATTACTCGCGCGGGGACCTGGAGGCGGCCCTGGCCCGCTTCCAACGCGCCGTGGAGGTCCATCCGACGATGGCGACGGCCCACAACGCCTTGGGCATCGCGGCCGAAGCCGCCGGAGACCTCGACCGGGCCCGGGCCCACTACCGGGAAACCCTCCGTCTCTCGCCACAATTGGCTGAAACGCAGGGCCATTTGACGCGCCTGGACCGCAACGAGCAGGCCACCACTCAAACTCGCTAGCCCGGTTTGCCCCGGACGGCGGCCGGGACCTAGATTCAGACCGAGGGCCGGTCCGCCCGGGCCCCGGAGAGGTCAGGATGTATATCCAGTGCTGTCGCTGCCACGAGTCGACCTGGATTCGATCGCTGGTTCCCGGGTTGGTCGATCCGACCATCCGGTGTCAGGACTGCGGCCACGAGCACGATCTCTCCCGTTCGAGCGGGCTAGGCGAAACGGCCAAGGAGCAGTACGAGTTGGCCAACGAGTTCGCGACGCGCCACGGCGTCGAGCTCCCCTCGGCCTACTCCATCCTGCTGGGCCTCATGACGCTGGCGGAAGCTCACGAGGCGACGGCGGCAAAGAAAGAAAAGCAGCGCGAGAAGAACACCCCGGAGCCCGCTCCGGCTCCGCTGAACGACGGTTCCACAGCGCTCCCGGAGATCGACCCGATGGTGGCCGCACAAGCCGCCGCGGATGCCGCAAAGCCCGACCCGGGCCCGGACGACGCGGTGCTGGTTCTCGACGCGGACGACGCGGATAACGATAGGACGAGCGACGCCCTGCCGGTTTCCTCCGCGCAACCGAGAAAGCGCTACTCGAATGCCGCGCGACACCGTCGAGCACGGGCGAAAGAAGAGAAAGTCACGATCCATGTCGAACGCGAGATGGCCGAGCAGCGCCGCAAGCTCACCTGGAGTCAGGGAATCCTGCTGGCCGTGCTGGCCAGCCTGACGCTCGGGCTTTCCGGCCGCCACGCGTACCGCACCTGGCAACGCCTCGTGGAGGAAGGAAAGAACGCGCAGAAGATGACCAGTGCCTCCGCGAAGGCGGTCGAGGGTGCGGAGGAGAAAGCGGTCGCCCGGGCCCGCGAGGAGCAGCGCGGCTCGTCCGTCCCGAACGCCATGAAACCGCAGGTCGTGCGCGACGCGAACAACCGCGTGACCCAGGTGATCGGGACGACCCCGATGTCGGTTCTGCTGGCCTACTGCGAAGCGGTTTCCACGACCGATACCTACGAGCGGGAACCGCTGGAGCTCGCCCAGGCGACGCCCCCCACACCGAACCAGCGGTTCGGGATCTTCCGCGACTTCTCACAGCTCGAGTCCGACCGTGCGATCCGTATCACCCAGAATCGCGAGACCAAACGCTGGATCGCCGGCAACGGAAGGGAACCGATACCGACCCGCGAAGCGCCCGCACAACCGGATACGATCCGCCGTGCCGCGTTGGGCGATCGCCCCTGATCCCGACCCCGACAAGAATCTTGAACAAGACGTTCGCGCGGAGCTCCGCGAGGCGAAACTGGTAAGCTCGCCGTGGAGGGTTCCAGGCGATGCTTCAGGATCGGACGGTTCTCATCACGGGTGCGAGTGCCGGCATCGGCGAGGCCTGCGCCGCCGTTCTGGCGGCCGAAGGGGCGCGGCTGATCCTGGCCGCGCGGCGGCGCGACAGGCTCGGTGCCCTGGCGGACGAGTTGCAGCAGCGCCATGGGGCCGCGGTCCACGTGGTGGAGCTCGATGTCCGTCGTCGCGAGTCGGTGAACGAGTCGATCGAGTCCCTGCCGGCGGAGTGGGCCGCGATCGACCTGCTGGTCAACAACGCGGGGCTGAGCCGGGGCCTCGACCCACTCCACGAGGGCGCCCCCCGGGACTGGGAGGAGATGATCGACACGAATCTCAAGGGACTGCTGTGGGTCGACCGCGCCGTGGTTCCCGGGATGGTGCGCCGCGGCGCCGGCCACGTGATCCACATCGGCTCGATCGCCGGGCGGCAGGTCTACCCCGGCGGCAACGTCTACTGCGCGACGAAGCACGCCGTCCGTGCGCTGACGGACGGACTCCGTCTCGACCTCGCGGGCACCGCTGTTCGAGTCACCTCGATCGATCCCGGGTTGGTCAACACCGAGTTCAGCACGGTGCGCTTCCGCGGCGACCGTAAACGAGCCGACAGTGTGTATCGCGGCATGACACCACTGACGGCGGACGACGTGGCGCAGGCCGTTCTGTTCGCCGCGACACGCCCCGCGCACGTCACCGTCGCGGATCTCCTGTTGCTTCCGACCGATCAGGCCTCGGCGAATCTGGTCTACCGACGCGGATGAACGCGCGGTTTGCAGGGGGTCGGATCGCCGCGGCTTGCGCCGTCGCGCTGCTCGGGTACGCGTCGTCGAACGGGCACGCGAACGACACCGAGCAGGACCCGCTGCGCGACAGCGGGATCATCGAACGGACCGACGCGGCGCTGGCGCAGATCGACGTGACGGTGCTCGGGCCGGATGACATCCTGCGTCAACTCGGGCCCGAGGACTTCCGGCTCAAGATCAACACGCGCAAGATCCGCGACTTCACGCTCGACCGGGTCTGCCCGAACATCGAGAGGCCAAGCGCCGCCTCGACCGCTGCCGACGTGACGCCCGCATCGATCCTACCGCCGGCGCACTACGTCGTTTACTTCGATCAACCGTTCCTGACGTTGATGGGTCGCGCACAGGCGCTCGACGTCGCGCGCGAGCTCCTTCCGCGGCTGACCGTCGACGGGGCGCGCGTGATGGTCGTCTCGAACGCGGACGAGTTGGTCGTGGTCGAGCCGTTCGGCGGTGACGGGGAAAGACTGGTCGACGCGATCGACCGCCTCGAGAACGACCGCTCCCAGTGGACGATGTTCGCCGAGCTCGAAGACAGCCGCGTCAGCGAGGTCGTGCGCCGGCTCAACGAGCAGAACGAGATCGCCGCCGCCGTGGCGATGGCGCGGCGGTTCCACAAGGAAGAGATCACGCTGACGGACCGCGCGATGCGGCGGCTGCGATTGACACTGACCCGGCTGGCGGATCTGCGGCCGCCCAAGGCGTTGATCTACTTCGGGGACACCCTGCGGCAAAAACCGGGCGGTCACTACCTCTCGTTCTTCGGTTCGATCGTCCAGATGGACCAGATCGGGCTGCCGGGGATGGCGACGGGCACCCTGATGGGCAGCCTGTCGTTCGATGCCGTCGTCAACGAGGCCACCGCCCAGGGCGTGCGGCTCTACACCGTGCAGGCCGAGGGACTCACCGAGCGCATGCACGGCGATCTCCCGGGCGCGGCCGCCGCGACGCAGACCAAGACGGTCGGGTTGCCCCGTTCGATTCGCTCGCGCGAGGCGCGCGACACGCTACGCGGGCTGGCGGCGGAGACCGGTGGGGAGTCGTTCCTGCAAGGATCCAGCGGCGAGTTCATCGCCGAGCGCATCAGGACCGACAGCTCCTGTGTGTTCCTGATCAGTTTCGACCCGACCGGGTTCCGTTACGATTCACCGCTGCGCGCGGTCGTGACCACGGTGCGGGACGATATCGAGCTGCGCGTCCGCGGCCGCTTGATCGTGCAGAGCCCCTCGGCAAAACGGACCGCCAGCCTGTTGCGCGCGTTCGGCTCGCCGGACTCGATCGAGGATCCCTTCGAACTGCACGCGCACCTGGTGCCCACCGGCTTCTCGGACGGGGCTTACACGGCGCTGCTGCAGCTGGCCGTTCCGGGGACCCCGCTGCAATCCGCGACTTGGGAATTGGGGGCCTCGGTGGTTCACGGTCAGAAAATCCACGACGAGACGTCGGGACGGCTGACGGTCTCCTCCCCCGGGGTTCCGGTGGTGCTCGAGTACGAGATGCGGTTCCATCCGGGCGAGTACGAGATCGTTTCGGTGGCCCATGAAGCGCGGACCGGGATGATCTCGTCGAACCAGCAGACGTCGGTCTGGCCGGATCCGAACGGCCGGCCGGCGACATCGGGCCCGATCGCGATGCTCCAGCCGATCGACGCCGCGTTCATGCGCGGGGACGAATCGCGCGCCCGAGGGTCGCTGGCCCGCGGTAGCGACGAGTGGATCGATCCGCAGCAGCCGCTGGCCCTCGTCGCGGTGGTCTGTCGCGGACGCAAGGACCGCGGACCGCTCCGGGTCGATCGCGTCCTGGTCGGCGAATCGGCGGTCGAGCTCCCACCCCTGTCGCTGAACGTCACGTCGGACCGCTGCGCCCAGGTGCGGGACCTGATCCCGTCCGGGACGCTGGGTCCCGGTCACTATCGCTACGGCATCACCTACAGCGGCGAGGGCGCGGCCGAGGAGCTCGCCCACGTGAGTTTTTCGGTAGCGCCCTAGGCCGCTTTTTGTGGGCGTTGAGCATCGGCAACGGCAAATCCCGGTCGTGGTTGACGGATCGGTCGGGTCCGTGGAATATGCGAGTAGAGGGGATGCCGGCGGCCTCGCGCCGCGGTTAGGGACGCCATGTCAAACCGTGGGAAAAGCTGGGCTTGTGCTGCCCTGGCGGGAGCGACCCTGACGCTGACGGCCGGGGCCGTTCCGCAGGGGCCCCAGGAACAGCCCAAGAAGGTCGGCCTGGTCGAGCAGACGGGCCGGCGGCTGGCCCAGCTCGACGTCTCCGTCAGCGGGCCGGATCAGGCGATCGCGGATCTGACGGCAGCGGACTTCGAGCTCTCCGTCGGGGGCGAGTTCATCGAGTCCTTCATCGTCGACCGCGCCTGCAACGTCGAGGAGCGGGTCGTCCGTACGATCACGGAACCGTCGCCGGGCACGGATGAACCGGCAATGCCGGCCCCGCCCGCGCCCAAGCCGACCTACCTGTTCTACTTCGATCAACATCACCTGACCGCGGCCGGCCGCCAGAACTCGCTCGACACGGCGCGCACGATCGTCGATCAACTGATCAAGGACGGCGCGCGCGGGATGATCGTCTCCGCGGGCAAGTACATCGCCACGATCCAGCCGATGACCGACGATCGCAACCTGATGCAGGATGCGCTGGACCGGCTCGAGCGTGACAACGATCAGTGGGACCCTTACGCCTATCAGGAAGACAGCCGCATCGAGCACGTCATGCGCGAGTTGCAGCAGGACCAGGACATCAGCAAAGCACTGATGACGGCGCGGCAGTACCAGCGCGAGGAGCGCTACCGCACCGACAAGGCGCTGAGGTTGTTCGAGATCACCATCGGACGGCTCACCGATCTCGACCCGCCGAAGGCGGTGCTGTACTTCGCCGACTCGATGCGCAAGAACGCCGGCGAACATTACGTCAGCTATTTCCCGCGTACCGCGGGCGATCCCGACCCGACGATCTCGAAGATGGAGACGGACGGTTTCATGGCCAACAACGCTTTCGACCGCGTCGTCGAGGCGGCGTCGGCCAACGAGGTGCGACTCTACACCGTGCAGGGTGAAGGGCTGCTGGCGCCCAGCATGACGGTCAACCGCGGCAACACGAGGAACCAGGGCGCGCCCAACGCGAACAACCGACGCCGCTTCGATGCACAGGACTCGCTCGTCGGCTTGGCGCGCGAAACCGGCGGCCAGGCGTTCCTGCACGGCGCAGCGGGCAAGAAGATCGCGACACGGATCGAGCGGGATCTCTCCTGCCTGTACCTGATCAGCTTCGATGTCACCGGCATGCCCGAGGATCGCTCGCTGGCGGTCAACCTGCGCAGCAAACGCGACAAGGTCAAGGCCACGACACGCGGCCAGATCGTTCTTGCCAGCGAAGGGAAGCGCAAGACGTCTCGGTTGCTGGCGGCGTTTACGGGCATCGTCCCGGACACCGACGCCATCAAGCTCGAGGGCGTCGTCATCCCCACCGGCTTCGACGACGGCAAGTACACCGCATTGGTGCAGATCCGCGCCCCTTCGACCCCGCTGCCCAGCTCGACCTGGGAGATCGGGGCCTCGCTGGTTTCGCGAGGTAAGGTGCGCCAGGACATCGCCGGTCGGATCGAGGTCGATCGCCCCGCGATCCCGGTGATCTTCGAGGCCGAGATGACGTTCGGGCCCGGCCCCTACCAACTGGTCATGGTGGCCCATGAACAGACGACCGATCGGATCGCACGGGCCGAGATCGAGGCCGACTGGCCCGACCCCGACGCCGAGGAAGTCACGCTCGGCCCGTTGACGTTGTTGCAGCCCACCGAAGGCGCCTTCCTTCGCGACGGCGCGCTGCGCCGCAGCGGTTCGCTCGGCCGGACGGCCGACGAGTTCGTCGAACCGGGACTCCCCGCGGCCGTCATCGGTCTCGTCTGCCGTAAGGACTCCAAACGGGCGCGCAAAGCAGGACTGGTGGTCTCGCGTCGGCTGGTCGGCGAAACCGAAGCACCGTTCACCGATCTGGATCTGTCCGAGAGTGAGATTCGTTGTGTCCAGCTGCGTGACATCATCCGCGCGGGCACGATGACCGGGGGTCGGTTTACTTACGAGCTCAAGGTGGTGGACAAGACGGATCGTGAGCTCACGACATCGACGCTGGAGTTTGCGGCCGTCGATTCCGATCAACCCACCGACGGGCTCTGAACCGATGTCCGGGCAATCCCGCAGGGCCAACGGGCTGAAGGGCCAGACCAGCCCGTACCTCTTGCAGCATCTCTACAACCCCGTCGACTGGCAACCGTGGGGCCGCGAGGCCCTGCAACGCGCGGCCGACGAGGATCGGCCGGTTTTCCTCTCCATCGGCTACGCGGCGTGCCATTGGTGCCACGTGATGGAGCGCGAGTCCTTCGAGGACCCGGCGATCGCCGCATACCTCAACGAGCATTTCGTCAGCATCAAGGTCGATCGCGAGGAACGGCCGGATATCGACGAGATCTACATGAACGCCGTCCAGCTGTTGACCGGCGCAGGCGGGTGGCCGCTGACGGCCTTCCTGACGCCGGACCTGCGGCCGTTTGCCGGCGGGACCTATTTCCCGCCCGACGATCGTTTCGGGCGCATCGGTTTCCGCTCGCTGCTCGAGCGCATCGTGTCGTTGTGGAACGAAGATCGCGAGCGCGTGCTGCAGGCGGGGGACGAGCTGACCCGGCACTTGCACTCGATCGCCGAATCCGATCATGGCGAGCCGGATGGCCGTCCGGTCGGCAGCGAAATGATCGAGCGCGCCGTCGCTGAGCTGACCGCGCATCATGACGAGCAGTTCGGGGGCTTCGGCGCCGCACCGAAATTCCCACCCGATGCGGCGCTGGCCCTGTTGGTGCGCACATCCCAGCGCCTCGGCGACACTACCCCGATGCGCATCGCCGAGCACACGCTCGAGGCAATGTACCGCGGCGGGATGTTCGACCACGTCGGCGGCGGCTTCGCGCGCTACAGCGTCGACGATCGCTGGCTCGTCCCGCACTTCGAAAAAATGCTCTACAACCAGGCGTTGCTGGTGCCCGTTTACTGCGATGCTTTCCAGATGACCGCGCGTGCCGATTTCCGGCGTGTCGTGCTGCAGACGCTGGATTTCGTGCGCCGCGAGTTGACCGACTCGGCGGGCGGTTTCTACTCGTCTCTCGATGCCGACAGCGAGGGCGAAGAGGGGCGTTTCTACGTTTGGGATGCCGCCGAGATCGAGACGATCCTCGCCGGGGATGCCGATTTCTTCCGCACGGTGTACGGGATCAGCGCCACGGGCAACTTCGAAGGCCGCAACATCCCGAACCTCCTGCACGGGAGCCTGGCCGCGCAGGCGGCGGACGCCGGCAGTGACGAGGCCGCTCTCGACGACCGCCTCGAACCGCTGCGCCGCAAACTACTGGAGGCGCGAGAGAAACGCGTGAGGCCGGGGACCGACGACAAGGTGCTGACCTCCTGGAATGGCCTGATGATCAGCGCATTTGCCCGCGCGCATCAGGTTTTCGGCCGCAAAGAGGATCTCGGCGCCGCTCAGCGCGCGGCGGGCTTTGCCCTCGATCAGCTGTGGAGCGACGGCCGGCTCCGCGCTACCTGGCGGCAGGGCACCGCGGCGCTGAACGGCTACCTCGACGACTACGCCTTTCTGGGCCGTGCGTTGCTCGACCTTTACGAGACCGATTTCGATCGCGGCTGGCTCGACCACTCGGTATCGATCGCGCGGACGATGCTCGACCGTTTCGGCGATGCGGAGCGCGGCGGGTTCTTCTTCGTCTCCGACGACCACGAGACGCTGCTCACACGCAATCGCAGTGTGCACGACGGCGCGCTTCCCGCGGGCTCCGGTGTCGCCGCGGGATGGCTCGTGCGGTTGGGGGATCACCTCGACGACCAGCCGTTCCGTTCCGCCGCCGAGCGGACGAGCGTCGAGCTGGCGCCGGCCGTCCGTCGGTCGCCCAGGGCGTTCGCTACCTTGCTGCTGGCCGCCGAGCGCGAGCTGCGACCGCGGCTCGAGATCGCGATCGCGGGACCGCCTCATGACGATGCCACCCTCACGCTCGTCCGGCGTATTCGAGACCGCTTCCTACCGCACCTGACACTCACCGTGGGAGACGGTGCGGACGTACACGACTTGCCGTTGTTCCAGGGACGCGGCCCGATCGACGGTACAGCCGCGGCCTACGTCTGCCGCGACCGCGTCTGTGACGCGCCGATCACCGATGCTGACGAGTTGGATAGGGCCCTCGACGCACTCTAGGGCATCGGTGCCAGCGGGATCGTCTTCGGCGGGGTACGCAGCCGGTCGACCAGCGCCTCGACGCTGTCCGCGTCGACGCTCTCCCCTTTGAGCTCGGCGAGCTGGTCCAGAGCGCGCTCCGACGGTATCGGGGTCCTGAGCTTGCAGGAGGTCATCGCGTCGTAGATCTCCGCCAGCGCCAGCACCTTGGCGGTGACCGGTGTCGATTCGGAGTCCAGGCCGTAGTAGCCGCCGCCGTCAGGTCGTTCGTGGTGGTAGAGGATCGTCGACGCGACGTCGTCATCGCGGTCGAGTGCGGCGAGTAACGCGGCTCCGCGGCGCGGATGGGTGCGGATCAATCGCTTCTGACTCTCTTGGAGAGGGGTGCTCTGGTGCAAGATCTCGACCGGCAGGGCGATCTTGCCGATGTCGTGTAGCACCGCCGCGCGGAGCAGGGATGCGGTGTCCTCCGCACTCATGTGCAGGCCCTCGGCGATCATCGCGCACACGCCGGTCACGCGTTCCGCATGCCCGGGTTCGAAGGCGTCACGCCGATCGGCCCAGTCGGCGAGCCGGGCGGCGACCTCCAGGTAGGGACCGAGCGGCTTGGTGTAACCCGGGACGCGGCTGCCGAGTAGCGCCGTCACGCGCTTACCGATGCGATCCCAAGGTCTCCCGGATTTCGATTCCTGGGGCTCATGCGACACGGTGCGATCACGCAAGACGACCTTGCGGACGCGAGTCAGGGCGTCGACCCGGGCGAGCAGTTCTTCACTCAGAAAAGGACTCGTGATGCGATCGACGAGCCGGGTCGGCAAGTATGGGTCGTGGGAAAAATCGGTTTCGTTCTGGACGAACAACAAGGGTGCGGGAAAGCCGCGTGGCCTGCGTCCGCGGATGTCGAGGACGCTGTCCGTGCTCTCGACCGCGGCGACGACGAGGTCGGGGCGAATCTCCTGTTCGGCCTCTCGCCACTGGTCCACGCGGCGCAGACACGAGACCTGGTGTCCGTCGTGCCGTAACAGGCTGCGGACTCCGCTGACCCGGTCGCGCTGCGGACCGACGAGCAGGATATCGGCCATGCTCCACCTCCCTTGTTCGCCGAAATACCCGACGATCAAGAAAACAGGGTGGCTCTGCTGCCCCCCAGAGCCCCTCGGGATCGAATATAGGGCCGACCCCACGATTGTCACGGGAAGCGGTTTTTCGGTGTTTTTTGGCCCAAACGCGGGCGATCGGATCAATCGGACAACGGTGTCTCGCGGTGTCGGGCCACCAAGACCGTCACGTCGTCCCCTGCCGGAGCACCGTCGGTAAAGCGGTCGATTTCGGAGAGGATCCCCGCCACGAGGTCCGTGGCACAAGAGGTGCGGTTGTCGGTCAGCCACGACGCGAGTTGCTCGTCGCCGTACTCTTCACCCGCCGGGTTCTCGGCTTCGGTAACGCCGTCGCTGAACACGACGAGCATGTCGCCGGGGCCGAACTTGCAGGTCTTCTCGTCGTATCCGATCTCGGGCAACATGCCGAGCACGGTGCCCAGCACCCCCAGACGTTCGACCGATCCATCGGCGCGGATCAACAACGGTGGGTTGTGGCCGGCATTGCAGTACGTCATCTCCTGCTTGTCCGGGTCGACGACGGCGAAGAACAGCGTGATGAACCGGTTGTCCGGGCTGTTCTTGGCCACCGCCTGATCGAGACGCCAGACCTTCTTCGCCAGCTGCTCCGGATCCTCCGCGAGGATCTGCACGCGTGCCTGCAGGTTACTCATCAACATCGCGGCGGACATGCCCTTGCCGGCGACGTCGCCGAGGACCAGACCGAGTCGCCCGTCGTCGTAAGGGAAGAAATCGTAATAGTCGCCGCCGACCGTGCGGCACGACTTGTTGTGCCCCGCCGCATCGACGAAGCGGTTGTCGGGCGGTCCGGCCGGAAGAATGGCCTGCTGGATCTCGGCCGCTTGGTCAAGGTCCCGCGTGCGTTGCTGCTCGCGCCGCTCGACGACGGCGAGACGCGTGTGCTCGATCCGCGTTGCCGCAACGTTGGCCAGTACGGTGAGCAGATTCAGGTCGTCGGGCGTGAACTCGCGGATGAACGAGCGCGAGTCGACGTAGATCAGACCGATGACGCGCTCTTCCGTCTGTAACGGCACCGCCATCATGGTGTGGATCTGTTGCTCACTGATGCTGACCTGCTGGCGGAGCGCCTCGTCCTGCGCAAGGTCACGGACGAGCACGGAGGTTTTCTCCTTGAGGACGCGGTCCCGGATGGTGGTGCTGATCCGGAAGCCCTCGCCGTGTACGGCGCGCGACGTGAGCTTGTCGCCGTCGAGGATCATCACGACCCCGCGCTCGGCGTTGACCGCCGAGATCGACAGATCGAGGATCAGCGGGAAGAGCTCTTCCAGCGGCCGGTGGCCCGACAATTCGCGTCCCGCGCGCACCAATGCGCGTACGACCGGAGTGGCGAATGCATTGGCCGGTCCGGAGACCGCGGCGCCCGTTTTCTTGTTGGTGCCGGTTCCGGCCGCGGTGGTTTCCGCCGACAGCAGCCCTTCGAGACTCGTCATGACCGTCGCGTTGGGTGCGATCTTCGGGCCGTCGCCGACGAACACGACGTTGTTCTCCACACCGTCCTCAGAGTCGATCAACGTGATCAGCAGGTGCCCGACGGACAGGCGATCGCCGGGACCCAGCACCTGCTTGGCGGCGATCCGTACACCGTTGACCAGCGTGCCGTTCTTGCTGCCCAGGTCCTCGACCCACCAATCCTGCGCATCGTGCGTGAAGCGCACGTGCTTGCGTGACAGGCTCGCATCGTCGGGATAACTCAGGTCGTTGCTGTGGGCGCGCCCCAGCAGGACCGAGTCCCCTTGGAGTTCGTACCGCCGGGTCTGATGATCCGGCGTCAGGATCAATAGCTCCAGTGCCACGGGGCCAGCTACTCCTTCACGACATCCCAGATCTCGGCGCCGGCGAAGTCCCAGGGCAGACGCCCCTCGTCGCATTGCTCGGGATCCGGATCGAACACCAGGTCCGTCAAGTAGAGAATCCGCGCTTCCTCGGCACCGATGTTGCGGCAACCATGCGCGACACCCGGAGGCACGCGCACGAACCGGCTGGTACCGTCACCGAGCATGAACCGTTGCCGCACCGCTGCGGACGGCGAACCGGCACGCACGTCCACCAAGACCATGAGGATACGGTCCTCGGGAGGGACGAACCACACATCCGTTTGCCGCCGGTGGAGATGGAACGCCTTGATCGCGCCGGGCTGCAGGATCGAGTAGTTCAACTGCCGGGGCTCGAAGCCCTCGAGACCGGCCGGCCGGTCCTCCTCGAAACGCAACAGCTCGGTCATGGCCCCGCCGTCGTCGTTAAAGCGGCGCAGCTCGGTGAACTCGACCCCGTCGATGGACGGCGACCCGTCGTAACGTTGAACACGCAGCACCGAGTCGGCGTCAGCGGTCAGCTTCATCAAGGATCTCCGTATAAGCCCGAACCGTCCGGGGACGAGAAGCTTATCAGCCTAGTCGAGGTACGTGTATTGCGCCAAGCGGGCGCGGTAATCTTCCAGCAAAGTGGGTGCTTCCTCGGCGGCGATCCGCGAGGCCGCCACGCCACCCTCGAGGGACTGCCGGATCCCCTCGACGAGCTCGTCGGCGTCGTAACCGAACCAGCGCAGTGCCTCCGATGCCGGCTCACCGCGCGCGACGCGACGCACCTCGGGCCCCTGGTTCCCGAGGACGACCTCGACCTCGTGGACACGGCCGAAGAGATTGTGCAGGTCACCCATCGTGTCCTGGTAGGCGCCCAGCAGCATGAACGCGAGGTAGTACGGTTGGCCCGGAATCAACTTGTGGACCTCGAGCGAGTCCTTGATCTCGTTGCGGTCGACGAACTTGTCGATCTCGCCATCGGAATCGCAGGTGATATCGACGAGCGACGCTCGCCGTGTGGGCGATTCGTCGAGCCGGTGGATCGGCATCACGGGGAACAGCTGGTCCAGCGCCCAGTGATCGGGCAGCGACTGGAACACCGAGAAGTTGCAGATGTACTTGTCGTGCAGCCGCGACTCCAGATCGAGAAACTCCTCGGCGGTGAACTTCGCCGTCTTGGAGTAACGCACGGCCTTGTCCGCGACGGACCAGAACAGGCTTTCGGCCTTGGCCCGCTCGTCGAGGCGCAGCATGCCGAGGTTGAACAGCTGATACATCTGATCGCGGTAGTCGATCGCGTCGTGGTAGAACTCGCGGTAGTTCTTGACGTTGATCATCTTGGCGACCTCCGCGAGGTCTTGGACGACCTGCGATTCGTCCCCGTCGAGCGGGATCGGAGTCGGATCCACTCCGGCGATCGACCCGCGCACGTCGGTCACCAGTACCGAGTGGTGCGCCACCAGCATGCGGCCCGATTCGCTGAAGATCATCGGCGGCTCGACGTCTTCCTGATCGCAGACTTCCTTGATACCGAACACGACATCGTTGGCGTACTCCTGAACGCTGTAGTTGACCGAAGCGTCGGACGAGGTCCGCGACCCGTCATAGTCGATGCCCAGGCCGCCCCCGACGTCGAGGTAGCGGATGTCGACACCGATCTCGCGCATCTTCGCGTAGACCCGTGCGGCCTCCTGCACGGCGTTCTTGATCTTTCGTATCTCAGTGATCTGCGATCCGATGTGGAAGTGCAACAGCGCGACGCTGTCTTCCAGACCGGCACCCCGCAAGCGTTCGAGACAGGCCAGCAACTGCCTTGTGGTGAGCCCGAACTTGCTCGCCACCCCGCCGGACTTCTCCCACAGGCCGGAGCCGCGAGCCTGCAGCCGCAGGCGGAAACCGATCAGCGGCATCCGGTCCTCGCTCCGCGCCATCTCCAGCACGGCGTCGATCTCGAAAGGTTTCTCGATCACCACGATGACGCGACGGCCGAGCCGCGTCGCCAGTGCCGCCGAGGCGAGGTACTCCTCGTCCTTGAAACCGTTGCAGACGATCAGGGCTTCATCGGCCAGCGGCAGCGCCGCTGCGACCAGCAGCTCCGGTCGGCTGCCCACCTCGAGTCCCATGCCGAACGGTTGGCCGCCGCGAAGCAAGGCCTCGACGACCGCGCGCTGCTGGTTGACCTTGATCGGAAAGACGGGGGCGTACCGGTTGGCATATTCGTACTCGTCGATTGCCCGCTGAAAGGCCGCGGTCAGGCGCTCGACCTGACTGATGACCACCTGGGGGAAGCGCAGCAGCACGGGCGTCGGGATTCCCTGCCCCTTGAGCTTGCAGACGATCTCGTAGAGATCGACTCCGAGGTCGCTGCCGTGATGGGGGGTCACCGCCAGGTGGCCGTCGGGCCGGATGGCGAAATAGCCGTCCCCCCAGCCCTCGAGGCCGTACAACTCGGCGGCGTGGGCGACCTTGAAGCGGTCCGTCACGGAGACGTTCAACGGCGCGTGCTCCTCTCGATACGTCGACAACGGGTCGGGAAGCGTCGCATTATAAGGCAACCGGGAGACGCGGTCATGAGCGAGTTATTTCCCCGCGTGCGACCTCGGCTGCTGGCCGTCACGGAAGCCGTCGCCGCGGGTAGCCGAGTCGCCGATATCGGCAGCGATCACGGGCGTTTGCCGCGCCTGCTGATCCGCAGCGGCCGGGCGTCCTGGTGCGTGGCCACCGAGTTCGGCGCCGGGCCCTCGGGACGGCTGCGCTCCGGCGTCGGCGGTTGCCCCGAGGCCGAGCGCATCGAGGTGCGGCAGGGCGACGGCCTGACCCCACTGGACGCCGAGGACCGTTTCGATGGCCTCGTGCTGAGCGGTATGGGCGGGGCCACCATGCTGTCGATCCTCGAACCGGAGAAACTCGAGGCGTTGGGCGTGAGTTGGTTGGTGCTGCAACCGCAATCCGGTTGGGCTGCCCTCCGCGCCGGGCTGGCGCGTCGCGGCTGGCGCGTCGCGGACGAGACGCTCGTTCGCGATCGCGGCCGCTTCTACACCGTCATGCGTGCCGTTCCTGGCGTGGAGGTCTTCACACCCCCCGCCGGCTTCGACGAACGCGAATGGTTCGAGCTGGGACCCTGCTGGTTTCGCGACCGGGATCCCGCGGCGATCGACTACTGGACCGAACGATCGTCCCGCGCGAAGGCGCGATTGCGGCGTGCCCGGGGCGCAGGCGTGGAACGCGCCCGCGGAGAGTGCGATTTGGCCGACCGTGCCCTTGCAGCGCTGAAGTCGCCGCGGTTAGGATGATCAGCGGCCCGGGTGGGTCGGGTTCGATGAGGTGAGCAAGCGGATGTTGCGAACGGGTTCCTCCTGCCGGGTGGCGCTGTTGATCCTCTGCGGTGCGGCCATGCTGTCGCAGACCGGCGGTGTCGAGCCGCCGACCGGGCGTCTACCGAACGTCCTGATCGTCACGGTCGACACGCTGCGCGCCGATCGACTCGGCGCCTACGGCTACAGCCGCAACACGTCGCCGGTGATCGACAAGCTGATGCGGGAAGGCGTGCGCTTCACGCAAGCCCGCACCGTCGAACCGCTGACCGGTCCCGCGTTGTGCTCGATGCTGACGTCGCGCTACCCCCACGAGCACGGGGGATCGCGTAACGGCCTGCGCATGCGCAGTGGGATGGCGTCGCTCCCGAAGGCGCTTCAGGCTCAGGGGTACCGCACGTCGGCCTTCGTCGGAAACTGGACCCTGCGCGACAAGCTCTCCGGTCTCGCCGAACATTTCGAGTACTACGAAGAGGTCATCTCGCGCCGTCGCTGGTTCGGTCTGGTGAAGGGCGAGGCGACCGCCGACGATCTCAACGAGGCATTCGCCAGTTGGCTCGACGATCACGCCGGGCGTCACGGCGACCGGCCGTTCATGGCCTGGGTCCATTACGTCGAACCGCACGCGCCGTACCGAAACCAGAAGGCCTTCCATGGGCAGCTCGGTTTCCCGAAGAACCAGGCGCTCGGCGACAAGGAAAAGTACGACACCGAGATCGCCGCCGTGGATGCCGCGTTTGGCGAGCTCTTGGAGATCGCCGGCAAGAAGATCAACCTGGACGAGACGTTGATCGTGTTCGCCTCGGATCACGGCGAGAGCCTCGGCGAGCACGGCTACTGGGGCCACGGGCGCCATCTCTACGAACCGACGTTACACATCCCCATGAGCATTCGCTGGCCCGGGCGTGTGGCGCCGGGAACCGTCGATGCGCCGGCCCTGCTGATCGACCTGGCGCCGACGATCCTGGGCTTGATCGACACCGAAGGCAACGCGCCGTTCGCCGGTTTCGACTGGACCGCGGTGTTGGACGGCGGTGAGCCGCCGATGGACCGGATCACCCGCTACCAGGCCCACCGCGGCGCCGTCCTTTCGAAGCACGATTCGGACCTCGCCCGCAAGGCCGGGTTGCTCGCGGTCGGGCTGATCGAGAAGAACCGCAAGGAGATCTTCCGCATGGAGCGGAATCGCCGCTGGCTCTTCGACCTGGAGGCCGATCCTAAAGAGCTCGACAGCCTGACCCGGGTCAACGAACACCCGACCGAGGGGTTGCTGGGCTGGATGCGCACGGTTTACGAGGGCCTCGGCGAGTTCGACAGCACGATCCCCGCGCCGCTCGACGAGGAAAGCGTCAAGGCGTTGAAGTCGTTGGGCTACGTCGACTAGCCACCCTGGTCGTCCAGCGCCTCGCGCACGAAGCGCTTCGCGTCGTCCGGGAAATCGCTCCCGAGTATCCACTGCAGGTAGTCCGGCGCCGTTGCCGCGACCTCGGTCAAAGGCTTCCCCTTGTGCTTGCCGAAGTTGAACACGACTTTCCCGTCCTCGTGGACGAACTTCCCGTCGGGATCGGCGGCGTTCTCGGGGACCCGGCGGATCCAGGCGTCCAACGCGTCCACCGCGCGCGGCAAGTCTTCGTAGCGTTCGAGCTGAGCCTCGAGTACGTCGAACGACGCGGCGACATCCGCCTCGGCGTCGTGCGCGCCGGTGTGTTCGCGACCGAGGTAGAAGCGGGTCGCCGCGGACAGATCCCGCGGCTCCATGCGGTGGAAGATCGTCATCGCGTCCACGACGCGGCGTTGATCGAGCCCCAGACTCAAACCGCAGTCGCGGAACTCCCTGTCGAGCAGCGGGATGTCGAAGCGGGCGACGTTGAAACCGGCCAGATCGGCACCCTCGAGCAGATCGAGCAACGCCCGGGCGATTCTCCGGAACGCCGGGGCGTCGGCGACGTCCTCATCGCGGATCCCGTGAACGGCGGTCGCCTCCGCCGGAATCGGCCGCTCCGGATTGATCTTCCGCGTGCGCACGTCCCGGCTTCCGTCGGGCTCCACACGCAGGATCGAGATCTGGACGATGCGATCGGTCGCCGGGTCCACCCCGGTGGTCTCGAGGTCGAAACAGACGATCGGTCGGGTCAACTCCAGTGCGGCCACGGGGCGTTCCTCGGATGGTGGTGCGAAAGCAGAGCCCTAGTGTAATCTCTCTCGCTCCGAAAATCGCCGCTCGATCGCGGCCGAGGTCGTTGCGGATGGCACTCCCCGAGATCAAGACCCGTGCTCCCGAGAGGATCCAGATTCCTCTGCAGTTCTCGCGCCTCCGCGACATCGCCTACAACCTGTGGTGGACCTGGACACCCCAGGCCCGGAAGCTGTTCAACGGCATGGACCGTGGCTGCTGGGCGCGCTACCGCAACCCGATCGAGCTGCTGATCGACATGGACCCGCAGCGCTGGCACGAGCTGGCGGACTCCGAGGAGTTCATCCGCGGCTACCGCGATCTGGTCGAGCGGTTCGACGGCTACATGGCCTCGGATCAACCGACCTGGTTCGAGCAGCGCGGGACGGCCACGGATGGCCCGATCGCCTATTTCTCGACCGAGTTCGGTTGGCACGAGTCGCTCCACGTCTACTCCGGCGGTCTCGGCATCCTCTCCGGCGACCACTGCAAGTCGGCCAGCGACCTGGGATTGCCGTTCGTCGGCGTCGGGTTGATGTACCGGCACGGTTACTTTCGACAGATCGTCGATCCCGATGGGCAGCAGGAGCACTTCTACCCGGACTACGATCCGTGGCGCGTCCCGCTGCTCGCCGTGGTCGACGAAGCGGGGCGCGACCTGCGGATCGATCTCCCGCTGTCCGATCGCATCGTGCGGCTCGGTGCCTGGAAGGCGCAGATCGGCCGGGTGCCTGTGCTGTTGCTGGACACCGACCTTCCCGAGAACCACCCCGCCGATCGGGCGATCACGTCGGTGCTCTACGTCAGCGGCCGCGAGATGCGCTTCTGTCAGGAGTGGGTTCTGGGCATCGGCGGGGCGAAGCTGCTCCGCGTGCTCGGGACCGAGCCGTCGGTTTGGCACATGAACGAAGGCCACTCGTCCCTGCTGTCCCTCGACCGGCTGGCGATGGCGCTTCGTGGAACCTTGGACTTCGACGCCGCTCTCGCGGCGATCCGCGCCAACGCCGTGTTCACCACCCACACTCCGGTCCCCGCAGGCAACGAGGTGTTCGAGGCGCAGATGGTTCGTCGCTACATCGAACCCTGGGGAACGCAATACGGTGTTCCCGTGGACCGGGCGCTCGACCTCGGGGCCGTCGAAGAGAACCGCTTCAACCTGACCGCGCTCGCCCTGCGTACGAGCAGTCGCGCCAACGGCGTCAGCGAACGACACGGCCGCATCGCAGGCAGCATCTGGAACGGTCTCCTGGAGGGTAGCGGCCACGGCCCGGTCGAGCACATCACCAACGGAGTGCATGCGGCGACCTGGATCGGTCCGGAAATGCACGAGCTGTTGTGCTCGCGGTTCGGCGAGTTCGACGACGATCAATCCATCAAGCCGTTCGCCGAGGCGATGGAACAGACGACGGACGCGGACCTGTGGGAGGCGCACAGGATCCAGAAGAACCGTCTGGTACGGGTCGCACGCGAACGGTTGCGCGACCAGTTCGCGCGTCACGGTCGTTCCCCCGACGAGCTGCGCCGGCTCGATCACGTCCTGGATCCCGACATCCTGCTGGTCGGGTTTGCGCGCCGCTTCGCGACCTACAAACGTGCCGACCTGATCCTGCGCGACCTCGACGAGCTGAAGCGGATCGTGACGGCGTCGGAGCGCCCGGTGCAGTTCCTGTTTGCGGGCAAGGCGCACCCGGCCGACCGTCCCGGACAGGAGCTCATTCGCCGGATCTGGCAGTCGACGCTCGATCCGGAGCTCCTGGGGCGCGTCTTGTTCCTCGAGAACTACGACATGCGCATCGGTCGCTACCTGGTGCAGGGCGTCGACGTGTGGCTCAACAACCCGCGACGCCCGCTGGAGGCCAGCGGGACGTCCGGCATGAAAGCCGCAATGAACGGCGTGCTCAACGTCAGCGTGCTCGACGGCTGGTGGCTCGAGGGCTACGACGCCGCCCACGGTTGGGCCATCGGACCCGAGGAGCGTCCCGGCGACGATGCGGAAGAGGATCATGTCGACGCGGCGGCGATCTATCGCGTACTGACCGACGAGGTCGTCCCCTGCTATTACGATCGAGATCCGGACGGGCTGCCGCGTGAGTGGATCAAGAGGATGAAGCGTGCCATCGGGGACCTGGCCCCACGCTTCGGCACGGCGCGGATGGTGCGCGAGTACGCCGAGCGGTATTACCTGGGAACCGTTACGGAGACCCGCTCCTGATCGCCGCGACCGGGGGGCGCGTCAACAAAGGGTCGAGCGGAAGGCAGGCGTTGGATTCGCGGTGCTGCGTGGAGGCGGCGACCGGATTCGAACCGGTGAATAAAGGTTTTGCAGACCTCTGCCTTACCACTTGGCTACGCCGCCGTGCAGGGAGATGGCGCAATATACAAACAGGTTCCGGCCAGGTCAATTCAGGTTAGCACTTAGGTGGATGGGGCGCGCAAACTGGCTGCGGGCGGCCTCATGCAACCCCGCGACGCTGAACGGCTTGGCCAGGATTCCCGCGCCGCAACGGGCGAGCCGTTCGACGAGCTCGCGCTGCAAATCGAGCCCTGTGATCACGAGCGTGCGGCGCGCCAATTGCGGCTGCCGCTCGGCGATGATCTCGAGCCATTCGACGCCGGGACGTCCGGGGATCCCCAGATCCAGCGTCACGGCCTCGACGCGGCGTTCGGCCAGCGCACGGTCGGCGGCGCCGGCGTCCGGCGCGATGCGACATTTCATCCCGAGCGGTTTGAGCGAGTCGCGGATCAGCTCCGCGATTTCGCGCTCGTCTTCGACGATCAGCACTTCCATGACCAAGCCTCGAGCCCTTTCCTCAATGGAAAGATAGGTCTTGGAAACCCCGAATCCAGTTTCCCGTGCGCGTAGGCGTTTTTGGGGGCAAAATGAAGACATGGACGACGCACTGGCACCGGGCTTCCTGATCGCCGTCCCGCAAATGCAGGATCCCAATTTCAAGCAGTCGGTCGTATTCCTGCTCGAGCGCAACGAGGAGGGTGCGCTGGGTGTCGTGATCAACCGCGAGAGCCCGATGCTGCTCGCCGACCTTTGCAGCGACCATCAGATCCCGTACGAGGGCGACGCCGACAAACGCGTCCGCCAAGGCGGCCCGGTCCAGCCCGAACAGGGCATCGTCGTGTACGGCGAAGAGCACGTCGACCCGGAGGGGCACCGGATCTGCGAGGGCCTCCACGTCAGCGCGTCACGCGGGACTCTCGGACGGTTGTGCCACCTCAAGAGTGGGCGGTTCCACTGCTATTCCGGGTATACCGGCTGGGCGCCGGGCCAACTGGAGCGTGAGATCGAGGAAGGCGCCTGGGTCCACGCTCCGGCGGATGCGAAGAGCGTGCTGGACGCCGACCCGGAAGAGATGTGGGCCGAGGTGTTACGGAGCCAAGGCATCGAGCCCGGGGCCCTGGTGCAGGGCGGTTCCGTCCAGGCCTAGACTGCTACGGCAGGAACTTCTTGACCGCCTTCAGCTTGTTCGGCAGGTATTCCTCGATCACGTAGTTCAGGCCCCAGCGCGCCAGCGCCTGCTGCTCGGCGCGGACGTTCATCTTGAGCAACTGCTTGATCGCCGTCTGCCACTCCTTGTGACGCTTGAAGAACGGATCGTTCTTGAGCGCGTCCTTGGCGCGCTTGACGTCGACCTCCTTCAGCGGATGCGTCGGCAGCTTGTAGTCGACGATGTCCTGCGGCGTCACGCCGAGGAAGCGCGCCTTGGGCACGCAGAAGAACTTGTTGATGTGGGCGGCGTTGCCCGAGCCGACCTTGAGCGTGCGGTAGATGTTGGAGATCCCGTAGGGGTCGCAG
>JABAOE010019436.1_pt4 | contig 35932 bp, 36 predicted proteins | sample 7062141 | NCBI WGS metagenome assembly JABAOE01 (sample SAMN14538627, study PRJNA623070) | marine sediment metagenome | biome: marine biome [ENVO:00000428]; feature: marine pelagic biome [ENVO:01000023]; material: deep marine sediment [ENVO:00002113] | place: India: Gulf of Khambhat ...
GTGTGGTCCCACTTGCCGAGCGCGTAGTTGACGTAGCCTTCTTCCTGCAGGTAGTTGGCGACCGACTTGGCCGACTCGGGCATGATCGCGTTGTAGCCGGGGAAGCCCATGGCCGTGAGCGCGTGGCTGCCGAGGCCGATCGAGTGGGGGTTGCGGCCGGCCATCAGCGACGCGCGCGAGGGCGAGCAGAGCGCGGTGGTGTGGAAGTTGTTGAAGCGCAGCCCGTTGTCGGCCAGCGCATCGATATTCGGGGTTTCGATGAGTCCGCCAAAACTGCCGACCTGCGCAAATCCCACGTCGTCGAGCAGGAAGATGATGATGTTGGGCGCATCTTTATCGGGTTCCTGGTAGGGCGGCCACCATTCCTCGGAATCTTCGTAACGTTCGGCAATCACGCCTCCGAAACCCTCGACATGTTTGGTCTTCACCCCATCCTCGGTGAACGCAAATTCACTGGCCGCCGGGGTGTCTCCGCCCAGGTCGGACTGCCCGGGCTCAGCGGCCTGCTCCGGCGCACAGCCGTAAGCCGTCAGGGCCGCAAGAAACGTCAACAGGGTGTATTTCAGCTTGGTCGTCATGGAATTTTCCCGCTGGTTTGAAATTGAGAGAGGGCCGCTTGAGGGGCCAAACGCGTAATGGTACGGATTGCGCATCAAAATGCCAGTCGCGCGCCGAGCCGCTCGCCGTGAGTGATTCGGCCGAACCGGCCGACGAATAGACCCCTGCGGCGAGGCGAGGGGTCATCCCATCGTCGGGTCGAAGTTTGACCTGCGTCAGGGCGTAGGCCATGGTGACGTGGTCTCATATTCGGCAACGCCACGGCCATTCCGGCCGGGCTGTCGCGTGCGCGGCGGTCACGCCTCGCGGGCGAGGGAGGTGTGTATGAAAGTGTCGAATGTGCAGTCCCGGGCTTGGCCCGGCTTTATCGTCATTGCCCTGCTGGGCTTGCTGTTGAGCTTCGGCGCGCTGGCCGATACGAAAACCATGGCGGGCGACCAACCCTGCGACCAGGCGGTGATCACCCAGGCTGAGGCGGAGAAGATCGCGACCGACTATCTTGAAGAGCTCGGCTACGACGAGCATTCCCCCAGCTCGGTCTGGCATTTCTCGATGCGCGACAGTGAGTGCATCAACGGCCAGTGGCGGGTACGGGTGGATCTCGGCGCCGAGGCCAATATCAAGAATCGTCGGGTGGTGCTGGTGAATTGTCAGACCGGCGAGGTCGAGGATCACTTCGCGGAGGCTGAGGACCTGGCCGCTAAATAAACCGCGGCGCTAGACATCGTTTCGGAGATTGACGTCCCCCGGCCCGGCGGCCGGGGGACGCGGAAGCGACGTGCCTGCCCGCCGGCTGTTACCAGCCGTAATTCAGGCCGAGGAAGATGATCCGGTTGGTGGAATAGCGCCCCTGCACGGTCCAGGGCAGGCCGCTGAGCGGACGGGTGCCACCGTTGTCGATGGCCGCATCCCCGTAATCGGCATAGGTCATGACCAGCCCCACCCGGTGGCCGCTGGCGCGCTTGTAAGTGGCGCCCACGGACAGCCGCCACTGCTCATCGATGGGCGTATCGGCGCTGCGATCCTCCGGCCGGGTGGGATCGGTGTCGTAGGCCACGCCGGTGGTCCAGGTCCAGGGCCCGTCCGTGCTGATTTTCACGCCGGCCCCGAAATGCCAGGTGTCGTCCCAGTCCTTGCGCAGCGCCCCGCCGCCGGCGGGGGTGCTGATCAGGATGCTGTCATAGGCGCTCCAGTTCTCCCAGGCAACCGTTCCCAGCAGGCTCACGCGATCATTCAGCGCGTAGGCCGCCCAGGTGCGCAGGGTGCTGGGAAACGTGAAGGCCACGTCCGTGGCGATGTTGTCCGAGCTCTGGCCACTCGGCAGCCGAAACTTGAGGTCACCGTCGAATGCGACCTCGTTCTCGCCCATGAAAACCGCGCCGAGGTCGAGCCGGGGGCTTGCCCGCCACTGAGCTGAGACCAGGAAGGTCGCGCTGACGTCGCTGCCATTCTTGATCAGGGCCTGGCCCTCGGGACCACTGGGCAGGGGTCTCGGCACGGCCGTTTCCATGTCGATGGTGCCGAGCATGACCGGGAGGCCGAAGCCCAGGCTGAAATGGTCGCTGACGCGGTAACTGAGGGCCGGGGTCAGGCTGATCGTCAGCAATTCGATCCGCTGGCCCCAGTAGCGGCCGGCGAAGTCGAGCGGGCGCTCATACTCCAGCAGGGCCCCGGAAGTGGAGACCATGGAAACACCCCAGCCCCACGTTTCGTTTACCGGCCGCGCGTAGAACACGGCGCCAGCCGGCATCACGCTACCCGCATCACCGCCATTGTCCGCGGGACGATTGCCGTCGGCGTCGGGGACCGAGGGTGGAATCGCGGCGCGCGCGGCATCCTGTGAGAACTTGATCGAGGAATCGATCAGGACGCCGGTGGCCATTGCATGGGGCGCATCGAGGTTGACGATGCCGGCCGGGTTGATGAACGCCACCGAAGCGTCCTCGGCCTGCGCGCCCGCCCCGGCGCCCGAAGCGCCCTGGGCAGGATGGCCAAACTCCCACAGGTACAGGCCGGCGGCATGCGCCGGAGCATGGAGCGCAAGCGCGAGTAACGTGAAATGGACGGGCCACTTCGGCCACTTTATGTGAGGCATGGACAACTCCAGAATTGGTCACTCAGGCCGGGGTCGGCGCCCGTATTGGAACAGGACGCGTCCGCGACTTCAACCGGGCTCGGCGGCAAACCAGGATGCAGGGGTTCGCGGGCGAGCCCGGTTTCGCCCCCCACCCGCGCAGGACACATGGCCAACGCGCCCGCCGGAGCTATTCCGTGTCCGGGCCGAACCGCTCGATGGCGCGGCGCACGAAATCAGGGTCGATGGGAAACTCCTGCGTGTGCGGGTCTGCGCCCCGCGCTTCCAGGGTGATCAGGAAGCGCAGCGCGCCTGGATCCTCCGCGCGCAGCTGTGCGAAGTTTTCGGGCTTGGGCCAGTAGCATTCGAAGGTCTTGCCGGCCACGAGGCCCTGTTCGGTGGACAATGCACTCCAGCGTCCCGGCACGTCCAACTCGTCGACGTAGGGTTCCTCCCGCTCGCCCAGCACTTCACCGACGACTTTTTCGAGCTTCTGCGGAGAGTCGCCGCCGGCGCACAGCGCGGTGACCATGATGCAGATTCTGTCATCGACGATGAAAGTTCGTGGCGGTTCCAGGAAGCGCACGGTTTCCGGGCCGATGACCGGTGGGTCCAGGTCGGTGGTGATCGGGACATCGGGCAGCTCCTCCTCGGCGTCGCCCAGCATCAGCCAGTCCTCGTCGTTCATCGCGGTGAGGTCCCCGACCCGCGCGAAGGCCCCGACGATGACGTCCGGTTCGGGGCGGCCGCGGGCGGTGAGGCGGAGCCGAACGGTGGTGCGTTCTCCCGGTTGCAGAGCGGCCAGGGGGGCGGTGGCCTGGGCCAGTAGCCGTTCGTCGTCGGAGTCGATGACCACCACCTCGATGTGTCCTTCGGCCGATGGCAGCTCGCCCTCGTTGGCGGCCACCAGGGTGACCTGCCACCCGGCCGGTCGGGTGCGAGCCGTGCCGCGGTAGTCGATCCGGACCTGCTCGAGGCTCAACGTCACATCCGCGGCGAGCTCGGCCCCCGACGCCCAATCCCGCAGCGACTGCGCCATGCTGCGCTTGACGATGACCTGCCCCTCGGCATCGAAGGGGATGGCCAGGGAGGGCGGAATGCCGCGTGCGGTGCCCGGCTCGAAATCCGCCGGCACCCCCTTGTCGGACAGTGGTTTCACCGAGCGCTCGATCAGTTCCTCGATGCGGGTCTTGATGGCCGCCTTGATGGCGGGGCCCTCGGGCCGGAAGCCGCCCGTCTTGCCGCGCCGCCAGCCCGCATCGCTGGCGTCGAACACGTCGGCCAGCAATCCGTCCTCATAAACGAGGTTCATGATCTCTATGAGTCGCCGGTCCGGGTCCGTTTCCAGGCGCTCGAGATCATTGCAGGTCTCGAGCAGGTGATCGAGCGCGGATTGCACCATGCGGTGGTTCTTCGCCGCGCTGTTGCCCAGCGAATCCGGGTCGCGTCCGCGGAAGGTGTCGCGCGCGTGACCGAGTCGGATGCCGTAACCCGCATGTGCTTCCCAGTCCTCCAGGAAGTGCATGAACTGCCCAAGCTTGATCAGGCGCAGTTCGAGATCCGGCTCCTGGCGGGACCGCAGCCACAGTTCGTGAAAGCGGCCATCGAGGTGGCCGAATGCATGCCACCCGACCTTGTTGCGGGTCTGGACCGGGTTCATCTCGGCGTGGGTACTGCCGTTTTCGTCCATGCCCCAGTCGCCGCTGGCAATCAGGTGGGACTCCTGCCAGTCGAAGCAGGCCAGCAGCGACAGCCCGAACCTCAGGTAGTAATGGGAATCCAGTTCGAATGCGGCACAGTCGACGGCGAGCCACAGCATCGATATAGCCGCCAGCCCAAACCGGCGCCCGCCCGCTCTCGATCGCCGAGCCCTGCGATCGCCGAAGCCGGGGCGGCCTCCAGGCGCGCTCCTGCCCGGGCAGTAGTGCGTGTCGCCGCTCATTGCCAGAGTATAAATCACAACTCGTCCAGCGACGTGGGTGCGGAGCGCCCGCCCACGAGGCGCACACACGTGTGGGCCACGAGCGACCAGGCGCCCCTCAGTGTCAACCGTTACCGGCACCCCTGCGATCACTGGCATACGTCGCTTCTCGGCTGGCGCGGACGCCGTGGCCGGCTGTGCGCGCGGCTGCTTTGTAGGAAATTTCCCAAAATTACGATCAGCGGTTTCGGTATCGAGCGTGGTCTCTCGACCGGTGGTGGAATCGGGTCTATAGTGGCTGAGGGGTCACATCATCGAGGGGTGTCTATTCGACAGACCATTGGATCATCATTAGCGATCAAGGGGGGGGACATGATCCAGATACTCATCGTGGACGACCAGGAGCTCGTCCGGACCGGCCTGCGGCATATTCTCGAGCCGCAAGCGAACATTGGCACCATTGCCGAGGCGTCAACCGGGGAGGAAGCGGTGGCCATGTGCCGCCGGTTCAGCCCGGATTGCATCCTTCTTGCCGTCAACCTGCCCGGGCTGACGGCGTTCGAAACCACCTCGCGGCTGCAGCGCGTACGACCGGAGGCGGGTATCGTCATCTTGGCGGTGCATGCCAAATCACCGTATCCGACTCGCCTGTTGGAGGCCGGCGCCCGCGGCTATCTCACCCGCGACTGCGACTCGGGCGAATTGATCCACGCGATCCGAGCAGTGGCGAGCGGGGCGCGCTATGTTGGTACCGAGGCGGCCAAGCAGCTTGCCCTGTCGATGTTTCCGGGCAGGCGCCAGTCTCCTTTCGAGGAGCTTTCGGCGCGGGAGATGGAGGTGTTGCTCAAGCTGACCGCGGGCAGCCGGGTCAGCGAGATTGCTGCCCTGATGTGCCTGAGCCCCAAGACCATCGCGACCTACAAGTACCGGATCTACGACAAGCTCGGCACGCGCAGCGAGGTTGACTTGCTGCGCATGGCGATGCGCTACGGGTTACTGGAGGCGGCCTGAGACGAGCAGGCCGCCCCTGGCGGCCTCAGCCCTCGGAAGGGCCTTCCCGGGCGCCGTCCGTATCGCCGGGTTTGAGCGTGTACAGGCCTTTTTGCCCGCTGGTGGCTTCGACGTTTCTGGGCAACCCTGATGCCTCCGCGGGCGCTTCTTTGCCCCGTGTTTCCGCGGCAGTGGGGGCGGGGCCTGCGGGCTTCTCCACGGCGGCCGTGCTGCCCGTGGGCTTCTCTCCCGAGGAGCCCGGCCCATCGGCCTTTGGCGAAGGCGGTGGTTCGGAGTCCTTGGCTTGCGGCTTGGCCTGCGCCGTCCCGCTCTCCGCGCCAGCCGATTCCTGCTTGGTTCGTCCACTGCCGGTCCGATACGGCGAACGCCTGCGGCGCGACGATTTGCGACCCCCAGCTTCCTTGCCGTCACCCTGGGGCGATTCTGCGCTGCCGGTGCTGGCCGGCTGCTCGGGGCGGGTCTCCGCCTTGCTGGAGGCCTTTTTCGTCGGACGCCTGCGCCGGGTCTTCTTGCCGGCGCGGGTTTTCTTCTTGGCGGTTCTCGCCCGGCCGGCGGAGGCCTCGCTGCTCACCTTTTTCTTCGATGACTTCTTGCGGCGGGTCTTCTTGGTAGGCTTCCCCGCGCCCTGGGCTTTCGGCCCACCCGCGTGGGCGGTTTTCTTCCTTGGCCCGGGCCGGCGATCGCCTTGCGCCTGTTTGTTGGCAGGCTGCGGCGCGTCGCGTGATGGCCGGGACGCCTCCGTTGGCTTGTCCTCGTTGAACAGCCACTTGCCCAGCAGCGAGAACAAGCCCGAAGACTTGCGCGCGACCGGAGTGGGCGCGGGCTGGGCCGGGCGAATGGACTCGACCGCAGGCCGTGCCGCGGGCACGGCGGGAGCGCGTTCGCTGGCGGCGGCCAGGGACGTGTCCGGCGCTTCCGCGCGCGCGTAGCTCGGCTCCGCCGTGACTTCGGCCCTGCGTACCCGCTCGATTTCAAACCGCGGCCGTTCCATGTACTCGTTGCCGATAAGCACGATGGGCACCTTGTGGCGCGATTCGATCTTGGTCAGCGCCACGCGTTTCTCATTGAGCAGGAAATTGGCCACCTCCACCGGCGCCTGCACGACGATCTGCCCGGTGAATTCCTTCATGACCTCTTCCTCGACCAGTCGCAAGATCGACAGCGCCAGGGATTCGACACTGCGGATATGACCGTGGCCGTCGCAGCGCGGACAGGCTTCCTGGCTGGATTCACCCAGCGATGGCCGCAGCCTCTGGCGTGACATTTCCAGGAGGCCGAAGCGCGAGATGCGTCCGGTCTGCACGCGGGCCTTGTCCATCTGCAAGGCATGGCGCAGGCGCTCCTCCACGTCGCGCTGATGGCGGCGATCCATCATGTCGATGAAGTCGATGACGATCAGCCCGCCGAGGTCGCGCAAGCGCAACTGGCGCGCGATTTCGTCGGCCGCCTCCAGGTTGGTGAGATAGGCGGTCTCCTCGATGTCGGCGCCCTTGGTGGCCCGGGCGGAATTGATGTCGATCGACAGCAACGCCTCGGTATGGTCGATGACCAATACGCCCCCGGAAGGCAGCTCGACGGCGCGTGAGAAGGCCGATTCAATCTGGCTTTCAATCTGATAACGGTTGAACAGCGGCACCGCGTCCTCGTACAGCTTGAGCTTCCGCAGGTTGTGCGGCATGACCTGCTGCATGAACTCGCGGGCGTCGTCGAACACGCGTTGGTCATCGATGAGGATCTCGCCGATGTCGTTGCGCAGGTGATCCCGCAGGGCGCGGATGAACAGATTGCTTTCCTGGTAGACCAGGAACGGAGCCTTGCGCGATGCCGCCGCGCGCTCAATGGCGGTCCACAGTTGTAACAGGTAGTCGAGATCCCATTGCAGTTCCTCGGCTTCCCGGCCGACGCCGGCGGTGCGCACGATAATCCCCACGTTGTCCGGCGCCATGACCTGCTTGAGCTGCTCGCGCAGCTCCTGGCGGTCTTCCCCGACGATGCGGCGTGACACACCGCCGGCGGCCGGATTGGTCGGCATCAGCACGAGGTAACGGCCGGCCAGCGAAATGTAAGTGGTGAGCGCAGCGCCCTTGTTGCCACGCTCTTCCTTCTCGACCTGTACGATGACTTCTTGCCCCTCGCGCACGGCGTCGCGGATGGACACCTTGCCCTCCGACTCCGGGGCCCCGCGCTGGTAGCATTCGCGGCAGATCTCCTTGAGGGGAAGGAAACCGTGACGCACGGAGCCGAAGTCGACGAAGCAGGCTTCGAGGGATGGCTCGACGCGCGTGATGCGGCCTTTGTAAACGTTGCCTTTTTTCTGTTCCTGGGATGGAACTTCGATGTCCAGATCGAGCAGGTGTTGCCCGTCTGCAATAGCGACCCGCAACTCCTCGGGCTGAGTCGCGTTGATCAGCATCCTTTTCATTGTAAATGTTCCCGGGCAACCCGGACGCGCTGCGACGCGCTCGGAGGGCTCACGGGTCCGCGAGCCACTGCGCAGCGATTGCACCCGGCTCGCGTCTGCACGATGCGCCGGGGTTGCCAAATTCTGTCATGTCGCCGGCCAACATGGGCCGGTCCTGGCTGGCAGCGTGTCAGGGCTGCCAGCAAATGTTCATGCCCACCCGGCTTCGGCCTTTCTGATACCTTTGACGAATGCCTTGGCCAAGGGTTCCGGAACGTTTCCGGCACCTGGGGTGTCACGGCCGACCCGGTGGGGCCGGCTCGGATTCGGTCGCCGCGGGGCGGCGGTGGGCGGTGCCTGGGCCGGGCTGTAGGGCCCGGTTTGGCTGGCTGGCGCTGTGAGCTGCAAGCCGGCCTGGTCACCGGCGCTTTGTAATCCGAAGCACGGTAATATAGCAGTGTTTTCGTATTCAATCAATGAGTTGCCTTTGTATGGCTAGAACGGTTGTCAACACGGCGGTCTGCACGGAGGAAGTCCCCTCCGAGCGGGCGGGGCAGCGGCTGGATAATTACCTGGCCACACGGCTCAAGGGGGTGCCGCGCAGCCTGATCTATCGCGTGATCCGCACCGGCCAGGTGCGCGTCAATGGGCGCCGGGCCCGTCCCTCACAGCGCCTCCAGGCCGGTGACCGGGTGCGCATTCCGCCCGTGAGTGTGCGCGCGCCGGGGGAGGTGGAAATCCCCGCGTTCGCCCGTGCCGCCATTGCCGGGCGGGTCCTCGCCCGGACCGATGACTACCTGCTGCTCGACAAGCCCGCGGGGATGGCCGTCCATGCCGGCAGTGGTCTGGCCTGGGGGCTTATCGATGCCGCGCGGGCGGAGCATCCGGGGGAATTTCTCGAACTGGTGCACCGGCTCGATCGCGATACCAGCGGGTGCCTGTTGTTGGCGCGTAACCCCGCAGCGTTGCGGGAACTGCGCAGGCAGTTTCGAAACCAGGAGGTCGACAAGCGCTACCTGTGCCTGCTGGATGGCCGCCTCCCGGTGGCCCGGCAGCGGGTGGACGCGCCGCTGGCGAAAGCGTCACGTGCGGGCGAGCGAATGATGCAGGTGGATGCCGCGGGGAAATCCGCGAGCACCGAGTTCGTGGTGCTCGAGCAGCGCGGGCCATTCAGCTACGTGGAGGCGATTCCGCATACCGGGCGCATGCACCAGATCCGGGCCCACGCCGCGGCGATCGGCTTGCCGCTGGCCGGCGACAGCCGGTATGCATCGGCGGACAGCGTGCGCCGGTGGCGCGAGCGTGGGCTCAGGCGCCTGTTCCTGCATGCGCATGCGATACGGTTTGAAGCACCGGGCGGCGAATCCCTGCAGTTCGCCTGTCCCTTGCCCGAGGACCTGCGCGCGGTACTGGATTCGCTGTCGGAAGACTGACAGGCGATCGGGCCAGAGGCGGACACCGGGGGGCCGGGCGCGGTGTGGCGGTCGTTCCTACCCTGTGTTCTAATTTCGTCATGTATCGACCGCTCGCAGCGTTCATCGGCCTTCGCTACCTGCGCGCCAAGCGGCAGAATCACTTCATTTCGTTCATCTCGCTGATCTCGATGCTGGGCATCGCGCTCGGCATTACCACGCTGATCACGGTCATCTCGGTGATGAACGGATTCGAAAAGGAGTTGCGGGCCCGCATCCTCGGTGCCATAGCGCACGCCACCATCGAGGCCCTCGACCGCCCCATGGATGAGTGGTCGGAGGTCATAGCGCAGGTGCAGTCCGAGCCGGGAATAGTCGCCGCGGCCCCGTTCACCGAAGAGGGTGTGTGGATGCATGCGGCAGGCTCGACCGGGGCGTTCGTGCGGGGTGTCGTCCCTGGGTACGAGACCCAGGTATCGGAAGTGGCCGGGCACATGCTGGCGGGCAGCCTGGACGATCTTGAGCCGGGCGGCTACGGCGTCATCCTGGGTGTCGGCCTGGCCGCGCGGCTGCGCGTGGGGATGGGCGACAAGATCACCGTGATCGCGCCCCGCCTCAAGGCCGGCCCGTTTGGCGCCAGCCCCTTGATGCGGCGCTTCACGCTGGTGGGCGTGTTCGAGTTCGGGGAATATGAAAACGACTCGGCCCTGGCGCTCATGCATGCCGAAGACGCCGCCCGGCTGCTGCGCATGCCCGAAGGCACGGTTGGCGGCATTCGCTTGAAACTCGAGGACATGGACATGGCCTGGAGCGTCGCGCGCGACATTTCCGATCAGCTGGCGGGGCGGTACCGCGTGCGCGACTGGACCCAGGAGCGGGGCAACCTGTTCCAGGCGGTGCGCACGGAGAAGACCGTGATGTGGGTAATCCTGTCGCTGATTATCGCAGTCGCGGCCTTCAACATCATCTCCATGCTGGTCATGGTAGTGACCGATAAGCAATCCGACATTGCCATACTGATGACCATGGGCGCGCGCTCGGGAACCGTCATGCGCGCGTTCATCGTGCAGGGCAGCCTGATCGGCGTGATCGGCACGTTTCTCGGCGTGATCGGCGGCGTGGTGTTGGCCCAGAATATCGGGGCCGTGGTGCCGGTGCTGGAGCGCTTCTTCGGGTTCAACCTGTTTCCGGCCGACATTTACTACATCACGGAGCTGCCCTCCGACCTGCGCACTGCGGACGTCGTGAAGTTCGCCCTGATGGCACTCGGCATGTCGTTGCTTTCCACGCTGTATCCGGCCTGGCGCGCCTCCAGGACCCATCCCGCCGAGGCTCTGCGCTATGAATGAGGGCCAACGCGCGGTGCTGGAAGCGCAGGGGGTGACGCGGGCATTCCGCCAGGGCCCGAAACGCATCGAGGTGCTGCGCGGCATTGATCTGCGCGTGAGCGCGGGCGCCTCGGTGGCCATCGTGGGCGCATCCGGGGCCGGCAAGAGCACCTTGCTGCACATCCTCGGCGGCCTGGACCGTCCCGACACCGGCGAGGTGCGGGTAGGCGGAGCGTCGCTGTGGGAACTCAGCGCCAACCGCCGGGGTGCCGTGCGCAACCGGCAATTCGGCTTCGTCTACCAGTTCCATCATCTGTTGCCGGAATTCACCGCACTGGAAAATGTGGCCATGCCCCTGCTGATTCGTGGTGAAGGGGTGGGGCGCGCTGCTGAAAAAGCCCGTGAGCTGCTGTCCCGGGTTGGCCTGGAACAGCGCCTGGACCACAAGCCCAGTGAACTATCGGGCGGCGAGCGCCAGCGGGCCGCCGTGGCCCGTGCGCTGGTGGGGGCGCCCGCCTGTGTGCTGGGTGACGAGCCCACCGGTAACCTGGATGAGCAATCCGCGGAGGGCGTGTTCGGCCTGTTGCTCGAGCTGAATCGGGAATTATCGACCAGCCTGGTGCTCGTGACGCACGATCCGCGCATGGCCATGCGCTTGGACCGGGTGCTGGAACTGCGCGGAGGCATGCTCACGCCGATGGATTGACCGCGAGCGAGCGGGGCGAGCATGAGGGCGTTTGTGTTGATGATTGCCGGCGCCTTGCTGCCATTGATGCTCCGGTCGCCCCCGCCGTCCGGTAGCGGTCTCGCCTTGGCGCTGCTTGGACTCCTGAGCGCGGTCTCCATCCGCACGCGTTGGTTTGCGTTGCTGGCACTACCTGCTGCCCTGACCCTCGCCATCGTGGAGCAGCGCCTCGCACAGCGCCTCGATCCGGCGCTGGCCGGGCAGGAACTCGCAGTGACGGGCGTCGTCGTCGGCCTGCCGGTGACGCGCGACGACCTGCTCGAATTCCGTTTCCGACCAACGGTCCGCACGGGGCTGGCAAGCCAGCTGCCCGATCAGCTGTGGGTGCGCTGGTATCGTGACTGGCCATCTGTCGAGGCGGGCGAGACGTGGCGGCTGCAGTTGCGTCTGCGTCTCCCGCGCTCGCGGGTCAACTTTTCCGGCGGAGACGCGGAGCGCTGGTATTTTTCGACGGGCATCGGAGCGCTGGCCAGCGTGCGCGAGGGCAGGGCCAATGAACGGCTGCATGAGGCCCGCGGACCGAGTGTCTCACGCATCCGCCAGCACCTGCGGGAGGCTCTGGCGCGCTACCTGCCGAGTCACGAGGCGGCGGGCCTGGTCTTGGCGCTGGCGATCGCCGACCGCAGCCAGCTGCGGCGGGAACAATGGCGCGCACTGCGGGCCACCGGGACCGGCCACCTGTTGGCGATTTCCGGCATGCACGTCGGTCTGGCGGCATTGTTCGGCTACTGGCTCACGCGCCTGGCGTCCTGCCTGGTGCCCGCGGTGCGGTGGCGATGGGGCTTGCGCCCCGCCTGGGCGGGAGCCGCGCTGGCCGCGGCCGGCTACGCCGCCCTGGCAGGCTTCGGGGTGTCGACCCAACGCGCCCTGCTGATGCTGGTGGTGGCCACGGCGGGGATGCTTCGCCGCCGCGCGCTTTCGAGGCCGCACGCCTACGCGCTGGTGGTATTGCTGACGCTGCTGGCGAGCCCGCTGGCGCCATTGTCGGCCGGGTTCTGGCTGTCATTTCTCGCCGTGGCGGCGTTGCTGCTGATGCTGGTTCCGGCGCGGCATCGAGGTGGTTGGCTGGCTCGCTTCACGCGCCTGCAGCTGGGCTTGATGGTGTTCTTGCTGCCGGTCACCCTGTACAGCTTTCAGGAGGGCACGCTGCTGGGCCTGCCCGGCAACCTCGTGGCCATACCCTGGGTGAGCCTGGTGGCTGCACCGCTTTTGTTTCTCGGCATGGCCTGCTGGGCTGTCGGGCTGCCGGCGGATGCGGCACTGTTCATGCTCAGCGCCGAGGCGCTGGGCGCGTTGGGCAGCGTGCTCGCTTGGCTGGGGGGCGTGGCCGAGGGCGCCACATTTCGCACTGGCCGGCCGCCGCTGCCCGGCGTGGTGTTGGGCCTGGCCGGTGGCGTCTTGTTCCTGCTGCCGCGGGGCCTGTTGCCACGGTGGCCGGGGGCGCTGCTGCTGGGTGCACTGGTCGTTCCCGTCGGGCCTCGGCTGGAGGAGGGGGAATGGCGCCTGGACATGCTGGACGTGGGGCAGGGGCTGGCCGCGCTGGTGGCGACCCGGCATGGGTTGCTGGCCTACGACACCGGGCCGGGACAGCCGGGCCGTTGGGACCTGGTGGCGCCGGTGCTGGTGCCCTCGATCGCTGCGAGCGGGTTTCGCGCTCCGAAGCGGGTGGTGGTCAGCCACGGCGACCTCGACCATGCGGGCGGTCTCGATACCCTGAGACGGCAATTTGCCCAGACCCGATTCCTGGTCAACCAGCGCCACCCGGCCGCGTCCCTGCCACGCTGCCTCAGTCCCGAAAATTGGCAGGATTCCGGCATTGGATTTCGCATCCTGCACCCCGGCCCCGGCTTGCCATACCTCGGCAATGCGAGCTCCTGCGTACTCAGTGTGGGCTCGGATCGCGCCCGCTTGCTGTTGCCAGGCGATATCGACACCGCCGTCGAGCAGCGCCTGGTCGAACGCGGGCTGGGGCGACACGCCATCCTCATCGCACCCCACCACGGCAGCCGCAGTTCCTCGAGCCACGAATTCCTGCAGGCCGTGCAGCCGGAGCTCGTTTTGATCTCGGCCGGAGCGGACAACCGCTTTGGACTGCCGCATGTCGAGATTGTCGAGCGGTATCACCAGCAGGGCGCCCGGGTGTTGTCTACCGCCGGCTGCGGCGGCTTGCGGGTAACGAGCCTGGAGACCGGTCGCATCACCCTCGCCAGCGCCCGCCGCCAGCGGCCGGGCCTGTGGCGTTGGCCGGCAGCACACGACTGCCCCTGATTTCAACCGGGGGCATGGGTTATGATTCAAGTCCGATTGCGAGTAGAGGAGCGGCAATCGCATGTTGGAGATCATCCTGGCCGGCGGATGGCTCATGGCGCCGATCCTGCTGTGTTCCACGCTTGCGGTGGCAATCATCATCGAACGTTTCTGGAGTCTGCGGCGACGCAGCGTGGTGCCGGACGGCGTTGGAGAGATGGTGATCGAATGGGCGGCGCGGCAGGAACTCGACCGCGCGCATATCGAGCGCCTGCGCCGACAATCGGCGCTCGGCACCGTGCTCGCGGCAGCCCTGGTCAATCGCCACCGGCCGCGGGAATTGATCAAGGAAGCGGTCGAGGACACCGGCCGGCACGTCGTGCATGAGTTGGAGCGGTTCCTGAACACGCTGGGCACGATTGCCGGCATCGCACCCTTGCTCGGACTGCTGGGCACGGTAATCGGCATGATCCGGGTTTTCTCGGCCATCATGATTCACGGCGTTGGCAACCCCAGTGAATTGGCCGGCGGCATCTCCGAGGCGCTGATCACCACCGCGGCCGGCCTGACCGTGGCCATTCCGAGCTATTTCTTCTACCGGTATTTCCGCGGCATGGTGGCCGAGTACGTCATTTCCATGGAGGAGCAGGCCATCAACCTGATCGAGGCCATCGAGCAGCGTAACGTGGTGCGCGGCACGTCCGGTCGGGGCGGGAGCTGAAGCCGTGCAATTACAAACCCAACCCGAGCAAGAGCCCGAGATCAACCTGACCTCGCTGATCGATGTGGTGTTCCTGTTGTTGATCTTTTTCATGGTCAGCACCACGTTCGAACGCCAGGCCGCGCTGAAGGTGGAACTGCCGCACGCCAGCGTCGCGCCCGACGCGGAAACCGAGGCAATCGAACTGAACCTGATCATCGATGCGAGCGGGCGGATGTACCTCAACGACCGGCAGCTCGTCGACAATGAGCCCGAGACCATAGCCGCCGCTCTGCAGGAAGCGGCGGGTGACGAGCGTGACCTGCCATTGCTGTTGCGCGCCGATGCCCGGACCCCGCATCAGTTCGTGGTGCGGGCGATGGATGTCAGCGGTCAGTTGGGCTTCAGCCGGCTCTCGATTGCCACGGTGCACGACGCAGAGCCTGACGAATGACCGCGCAGGTTCCCGGGGGCGCCACTCCTGCCGCCACCTACCGAAGACTGTGGGGCTATACCCGCAGGTACTGGATGATGTTCGCCATCGGCATTCTCGGCGTCAGCCTCGATGCCGGCATGCAGGCGGTATTCATCAAATTCATCGAACCGCTGATCGACCGGGTGTTCGTGGAAAAGGACGCCGCGTTCGGCTTGTGGCTCGCCGGCGCAATCATGGTGGTCGTCGCGCTGCGTGTGCTGGGCAACTTCGGCGGGGTATTCTGCATGGAGTGGACGGGCCGCCGCATCATCGCCGACCTGCGGGGCGAACTGTTCGAAGGGTATCTGCGCTTGCCGGCCAGTTTTTTCGATCGCTACAGCTCGGGCCAGCTGATCTCCAAGCTCGCGTATAACAGCGAGCAGGTAGCGAACGCCGCGACCAATGCGGTGGTCGCAGCCATTCGCGACGTGATGTTGCTGGTCTACCTGCTGATCGTAATGTTGAGTATCAATCTGCAACTGACGGCCATCATGCTGCTGCTGGTACCCGCGGTCGCGTACGTGGTCACGGTCGTGAGTCGTCGCTTTCGCAAGATCAGCCGGCGCATCCAGGACTCGATGGGCGATGTGTCCCATGTCACCGAGGAGGCCGTGGCCGGACACCGGATCGTCAAGGTGTTTGGGGGCGAAGAATCGGAGCGCGAGCGTTTTCGGCTGGTCAATGAACGCACCCGCAGGCTGCACATGCGGATGGTGGCCACCCACCTGGCGAGTTCGACCCTGATACAGATCGCAGCCGGGCTGTCGATGGTACTGCTGATGATCGTCGCCACGCGGCCCTCCATGCTCAGCACCATCACGGCCGGCAATTTCACGGCCATCTTCTTTGCCATGGTGGCCACCATTCCGCCGCTGAAACGCCTGACCCGGGTGCAATCGCAGGTGCAGAAGGGCATCGCGGCAGCGGACAGCCTGTTTGAGGTGATCGATTCCGAACGGGAGCGGGACACCGGCACACGGACCGTCGATCGCGTTGCGGGCGCGCTGGAATTTCGCAACGTCGGGTTTCGCTATCCGGGCGGCGACCGCGCCATCCTGGAAGACGTGAGTTTCACGCTGCCGATGGGCAGCGTTACCGCGCTGGTGGGGCCGTCCGGCAGCGGCAAGACCACTCTGGCCGGTCTGCTGCCCCGGTTCTACAACTACAGCGAGGGACGCATTCTGCTGGACGGTCACGAACTGTCCGAATACCGGCTGCGCGACCTGCGCAACCAGATCGCTCTGGTTAGCCAGGATGTCATGCTCTTCAACGACACCATCGCCGGCAACATCGCCTATGGCGGCCTCGCCGAAGTTTCGCGCGAGCAGGTGCTGTCCGCCGCCCGGGCCGCACATGCCATCGAGTTCATCGAGCAACTGCCGGACGGTTTCGATACCTTGTTGGGGCAGCACGGAATCCTGCTTTCGGGTGGCCAGCGCCAGCGTCTGGCGATCGCGCGGGCGCTGCTCAAGGACGCGCCCATCCTGATCCTCGACGAGGCCACTTCGGCTCTCGACAGCGAATCCGAACGCATGATTCAGGAAGCGCTGCAGGAGGTGATGAAGCATCGCACCACGCTGGTCATCGCCCATCGCCTGTCAACGATCGAGAACGCCGATCAGGTCATCGTGCTGCGCGAGGGCAGGGTGGTGGAAGCCGGCACCCACGAGGAGCTGCTGGCGGCCGGCGGGGCCTACGCCCGCCTGTACCAGACCCAGTTCAGTCAACAGGCTTCGGCGGATTGACATGCGGGGGGCGCTGGAGCGGCGACTGAACGCAATCTGGTATGGGGAACGCACGCCGGACTTCGGGTTACGCGCCCTCGAGAGCCTCTACGCTCCCCTGGCACGAGCTCGAAGCTGGTGGCTCGGCCATACCGTCGAGCAGTCCCTGGTGGGCAAACCGATCGTCGTGGTCGGCCGGCAACATCACGGCCGGCGGCACCGGCAAGACTCCGCTGATCATCAGGTTGTGCCAGTTGCTGCAGGCCGCCGGCCTCAAGCCAGGCGTGGTCACCCGGGGCTATGGTCGGCGCGGGCGGGCGCCGCTCAGTGTCGGGGCCGGGCAGGGGGCCGAGACCGCGGGCGATGAGCCCCTGTTGATCTGGCGGCGCTGCCGGGTGCCCGTGCGGGTGGACCGCGCGCGCGAGCGAGCGGCGCGACGGCTGTTGAGCGAGGGCGTCGATGTCGTGCTCTGCGATGACGGGCTGCAACGCGCGCGGCTGCCCAGGGAACTGGAAATCTGCGTGGTGGACGCTACCCGGGGGCTTGGCAATCGGCGCCTGCTGCCCGCGGGCCCCTTGCGCGAACCCGCAGGGCGTCTGCAAGAGGTGGATGCCGTGATCGGCAACGGTGGTGCGCTGGCGGGGTTCGAAAGCCTGCCCCACGCCGCGATGGTGCTGGAGCCGGGCGGGTGCCTGGAAGTGGCGGGCACCGGCCAGATGGACCTGGGACAACTGCGTGGCATGGCGCAGCGACTCACGGTGCACGCGCTCGCCGCGATCGCCCATCCGCAGCGTTTCTTCGACATGTTGCACGATCTGGGCATAGTGCACCGGCCCCACGCATTCCCCGATCATCACCGTTTCACGCGTTCCGACCTGCCGGCCACCGGTGACCAAAGCATGTTGCTGATGACCGAGAAAGATGCCGTCAAGTGTGAACGGCTCGCACTTGGCAATGCGTGGTACATTCCGGTCGATGCGAGGCTGCCGGCGGATTGGGAACGCTGGTTCCTGGCTCGGGTCCAAGCCATGCACACGCAGGTGTCCTGAATCATGTCCATACCCGGCTACGTCATCGTTATCCCGGCGCGCTACGAGTCCCAGCGCTTGCCTGGCAAGGCGCTCCTCGATATTGCGGGCAAGCCGCTGATCGAGCACGTGTGGGACTGCGCGCGCCGTTCTGCCGCGGGGGAGGTCATCATCGCAACCGACGATCGACGGATTGCGAAGGCCGCCAGCGAATTTGGCGCTGAAGCGGTCATGACCTCCAGCGCACACCGTTGCGGCAGCGAGCGAATTGCCGAATGTGCCGGCATCAAGGGATGGGGCGGCGAGCAGATTATCGTCAATCTGCAGGGTGATGAACCCTTGATGCCGCCGGAGTGCCTGGACCAGGTGGCGGGATTGCTGGCGCGCTCCGCGGAGGCGGATGCCGCTACCCTGTACTGTCCCATCGAGGACGCACGCGAAGTCACCGACCCCAATGTCGTCAAGCTCGTCGCAGACAAGCAGGGCAGGGCGTTGTTGTTCAGCCGCGCCGCCATTCCCTGCGCGCGCGAGCACCCTGACGCGACTTCAGCGCTTGAAGCCGGCGTGCGCTGGCTGCGGCATCTCGGGGTGTATGCGTATCGGAAAGATGCCCTGGACCGGTTCGTCAGCCGCGCGCCCACGCCGCTCGAGGAGACGGAGCGCCTCGAGCAGCTCAGAATCCTGGAGCATGGGGGGGTCATCCAGGTGGCGGAAGCATGTCGCCGTATCCCGGCCGGCGTCGACACCCCCGAAGATCTCGAAAGGGTTAGAAATCAACTGATGTAAAATATTCGATAAACTTAGTAATAATATGAAAAATATACTGTTTGTATGTATGGGAAACATCTGCAGATCGCCAACGGCCGAAGGCTTTCTGCGCCAGCAGCTGCTCGGGATCCCGGAGGGCGGCGAATACACCGTGGATTCGGCCGGCACCCACCGCTATCATCTCGGTTGCAGCCCCGACCCGCGCGCGGTCGAGGAGGCGGCGCGTTTCGGTGTCGATATCAGCACTCTGCGCGCGCGCCAGGTGGCGCCTGAGGATTTCCAGCGCTTCGACCTGATCCTGGCCATGGACGAACTGAATCTGTCGACCCTCAGCCGGATGGCGCCGGCCTCGGCGGGGGCCCGGCTCGCTCTGCTCATGGATTTTGCCGGTATGGGGGCGGGCCAGGAGGTTCCGGATCCCTACTACGGCTCCCGTTCCGATTTCGTCCTGATGTGCGAACTGCTCGACCGGGCCACGCGCGCCATGCTTCCCCTCCTCGGACCGGAATCGGAACCACGAGATTGAGCAAACCTTCGGACAAGGCGTTCGACGGCAAGTCGTTCGCCCGTCGGCTGCCAACCGGGCCCGGTGTCTACGTGATGCGGGCGACGGGTGGCAAGGCGCTCTACGTGGGCAAGGCCGGCAACCTGCGCAAGCGCGTTGGCAGCTATTTCGACGCCCGCCCCAAGTCGGAGCGCCTGATGCGTATGGTGGCCGCCATCGATTCGGTCGAGGTCAGCCTCACCCGCACCGAGGGCGAGGCGCTGTTACTGGAGAACGAGTGGATCAAGTCGCAGCACCCGCGCTACAACGTGCTGCTGCGCGACGACAAGAGCTACCCCTGGCTGCTGGTGAGCACAGGGCATGAGTTCCCGCGCATCGCCTTCCACCGCGGCGCGCGTGGCAAGGGGGCCGAGTACCTCGGCCCTTTTCCGTCCGCGGGCTCGGTGCGCGAGAGCATCAACCTGATCCAGAAGCTGTTCCGGCTGCGGAATTGCGAGGATAGCTATTTCGCCCACCGCCGCCGACCCTGCCTCCAGCACCAGATTCAGCGTTGTACGGCGCCGTGCGTCGGACTCGTGTCGGCTGCCGATTACCAGCTGCAGGTGGACGATGCCCTGATGTTTCTGCGTGGTGGCAGCCAGAAGGTGATCAAGCGCCTGATTGCCCGCATGGACCGGGCCGCGGGCGAGCTGGATTATGAGCGCGCCGCGCGCATTCGTGACCAGATCAATACCCTCAAGCAGGTCCAGGCACAGCAGTTCGTCGCGACCCTGCGCGAGGATACCGATCTCATCGCGCTGGAGCGCTTGGGCGACAAGGCCTGCGCGCAAGTGGTTTCTTACCGCGGGGGGCGCCACGTGGGCCAGCGCAGCTTTTTTCCCACGCAGGTCAAAGGTCACGAGGACCCCGGGGTGCTGCAGGCCTTCGTGGGGCAGTATTACCGCGAGCGCATGCCGCCCCCGCAACTGATCGTCTCGCATGAACTGCCCGATCGGGAATTGTTCCAGGAGGTTTTTTCCGAACGAGCCGGCCGCAAGGTCCGGGTCCAGTCGCGGCCCCGGGGCGAGCGACGGCAGTGGTTGCAATTGACACAGCGCAATGCCGCCAACGCCCTCGAACTGAAACTGGCCGACGGCTCGAGGATGGCGGCACGTTTCGAGGCCTTGCGAGATTTGCTGGGCCTGGACGAGGTCCCGGAGCGGGTGGAGTGCTTCGATGTCTCGCACCTCTCAGGGGGCGAGACAGTGGCCGCCTGCGTGTCCTTCGACGCCCATGGCCCGGCAAAAGACCGCTATCGCCGCTTCAACATCAAGGGAGTGACGCCCGGGGACGACTACGCGGCCCTGGCACAGGCGTTGCAGCGGCATTACGGCAAGGTCATCGCCGGCGGCGGCCACTTGCCCGACCTGCTGCTGATCGATGGCGGGCGCGGCCAGTTGTCGGGCGCCTTGGAGGTGCTCGCGGGGCTGGGCCTGCCGGCGATGCCCGTGGTGGGTATCGCGAAGGGGCCAGGGCGCCGGGCAGGCTACGAGACCTGGGTGCGGCCCGAAGCGGGTTCGGAATTGCAGCCGGGCCCCGAGTCGATGGCGTCCCATCTCGTGCAACAGGTTCGCGACGAGGCACACCGGTTCGCAATCACCGGGCACCGGGGCCGGCGGCAGAGGTCGTCATCGCGCTCGGTGCTGGAGGAGATTCCCGGGGTCGGCGCGGGCCGGCGGCGCGCGCTGTTGACGCATTTCGGCGGGCTGAAGGGGGTCCGTGCGGCGGGTGAAGCAGAGCTCGCCAGCGTGCCGGGCATCAGCCGCGAGTTGGCGGCCCGGATTTTTCACGCCCTGCATTGAACGCCCGGCATCCGCCCGGCGGCGGTGCTGGCGGGTAACCGAGCCTGTCTGCGATAATACCGAGCATGAGGCCCCACCGGGATCGCGACCGATGTCCCTGACCGTACCACTCGTTTTGACCCTGCTGCGGATCGCGCTGATTCCGGTGCTGGTCGTGTTGTTTTATTTGCCCTATCACTGGGCCAAGCTGGCCTGCATGGTGGTGTTCGTGGCGGCCGCGGTAACCGACTGGCTGGACGGCCTGATTGCCCGCAGGACCGGGCAGTCGACCCGGTTCGGCGCGTTCCTCGACCCAGTGGCCGACAAGTTGATGGTGGCCACCGCGCTCGTGCTGTTGCTGCAACAGCATCCCAAGGTCGTCTTTGCGCTGGCTTGCGCGATCATCATCGGGCGTGAGATCGCCATATCCGCCCTGCGCGAGTGGATGGCGGAACTGGGGGAGAAGGGCCGGGTCCGGGTTTCGGCGCTGGGGAAGCTCAAAACCATCTTCCAGATGACCGCCATCAGCCTGCTGCTGTACCGGGATGACATCGCGAACCTGCCGGTCTCGCTGGTGGGCGAAATGCTGCTGTACCTCGCCGCGGCGCTCACCCTGTGGTCGATGTGGGTTTATCTGCACTCGGCATGGCCGGTGATGGCGGACAGCGGTCGCCCGGACGAGCAGCCGGACGACCGGATGGAGCCGTGAGGCCGCCCGCGCGCGCGGCCGCCCGCCGCGAAACCTGCACCGTGATGGTGGGTGGTGTGGCCATCGGCAGCAGCCACCCCATCGTCGTGCAGTCGATGACCAACACCGACACGGAAGATGTCGCTGCGACCTCCGCGCAGGTGGCCGAATTGGCGCGTGCCGGATCCGAATTGGTGCGCATCACGGTCAACACGGAAAAGGCGGCCGCGGCCGTCGGGCCGATCGCCGACCGTTTGGCGGCGCTGGGTTGCGACGTGCCGCTGATCGGGGACTTTCATTACAACGGGCACCTGTTGCTGGAAAAGTATCCAGAGTGCGCTGAGCGCCTGGCCAAGTACCGGATCAACCCCGGCAACGTGGGCTTTGGCCAGAAACGGGATCGCCAATTCGCAACCATTGTCGAGCTGGCCCTGCGTCACGACAAGCCCGTACGCATCGGGGTCAATTGGGGCAGCCTGGACAGCCGCTTGCTGAGCCGGCTGATGGATGAGAATGCCGGCCGGGAGCAACCGCGCGCGGCGGACGAGGTGACCCGTGAGGCCCTGGTGCTCTCGGCCCTGGAGAGTGCGCGCATGGCCGAGGATGTCGGATTGCCACACGAGCGCATCATACTTTCCTGCAAGGTCAGCAGCGTGCAGGACCTGGTGAGCGTATACCGCCAACTGGGAACTGCCTGTGATTACCCGCTGCACCTGGGCCTGACCGAGGCCGGCATGGGCAGCAAGGGCATCGTCTCTTCGACCGCCGCGCTGGCGGTGCTGCTGCAGGAGGGCATCGGAGACACGATTCGCGTCTCGCTCACGCCGGAGCCAGGCCAGCCGCGCAGCGACGAGGTCAAAGTGGCGCAGGAGCTGCTGCAAAGTATGGGCCTGCGGGCCTTCTCGCCGATGGTGACGGCCTGCCCGGGTTGCGGTCGCACGACCAGCACCTTTTTCCAGACCTTGGCGAGCGAGGTGCAGAACTTCGTGCGCGAGCGCATGCCGGAATGGCGCACGCGGCACGACGGCGTGGAGAACCTGAGCCTCGCCGTGATGGGGTGCGTGGTCAACGGCCCCGGCGAAAGCCGGCATGCGGATATCGGGATCAGCCTGCCGGGCACCGGCGAAGCGCCCGTGGCCCCGGTTTTCATAGACGGGCGCAAGGCCGCCACCCTGCGCGGCGAGGACATCACCGGGCAGTTCCTGAACATCATCGAGCAATACGTCCAGGAAACCTATCCGGCCAAGGGCGCCTGATCCAGGCCGCTGCCAGCCCCATGTCCGTCCGACATCCCGCCAACATGGCCGCAGCGGCCGATCGGCACGACCTGTATCAGCGTGCCGTGCAGGATGTCGAGGCCGAAATCGACTTCGTGCTGGAAACCTGGGGCGAGCTGCGCGCTCGTGCCGCCATCACCCTGCGCGAGGATTTCTGCGGGACGGCCAATACGTCCTGCGAATGGGTGCGCCGGGATCCCGCGCACCGCGCCTTCGCGATCGACCTGGACGCAGCGGTGCTCGAATGGGGCCAGGCCCACAACGTGGCGGCACTGGACGCGGATCAGCGCGCGCGTATCGAGCTGGTCCACGGCGACGTGCTGGACCCGCCGGCGCGCGAGGCGGACATCGTCGTGGCAATGAATTTCAGTTACTTCCTGTTTCGAACCCGGGCGCAGCTGGGGGCCTATTTCCGACGGGCGCGGTCCGCGCTGGCGGAAGATGGCATTCTGTTTCTCGACGCCTACGGCGGCTACGATGCGCCACGCGAGATCGAGGAGCGACGCGATTGCGACGGCTTCAGCTACGTGTGGGATCAGGTCAGTTTCAATCCGATCGATTCCTGCATGCGCTGCGAGATTCATTTCGAATTTCCGGATGGCTCCCGACTGCCGGGCGCATTTCGTTATCACTGGCGGCTGTGGACCCTGCCGGAGATCAGGGAGTTGCTGCTCGAGGCCGGTTTCCAGAGCGCCGATGTCTACTGGGAAGGGACCGATCCGGAAACCAACGAGGGTGACGGCATCTACACGCGCAGCGAAGTGGGCGATGCGGACCCCGGTTGGATTTGCTACGTGGTGGCCTGTTCCTGAGGGTTCAGGCCGGGCAGGCGGGCCGCGCTGACGGGCAGCGACCCGTCTTCCCACACCAGTGTCGTCGGCCGGAAGTCTTGCGCCGCCCGCGCGACCACCAGCATGACGGTTTCCGCCCCGTCCGCGACTGCGTGGTCGACGACCACGCCCGCGGCCTGCTCCCCATCCGCTAGCAACTGCACCGGCGCCATGGAGGCTGGCCGGATGGTTGTCTCCAGCCTGAGGTGAAACGGATGCCGCTTGAGCTGGCCCAGGTAACGCGTGCGGGCGATGATTTCCTGCCCTGGATAACAACCTTTGCGAAATGACACGGCGCCGATGCGGTCAAAGCCGAGCATTTGCGGCAGGAATTGCGCGCTGCTCGCCTCATCCAGCCAGGCCACGCCCGCCTCCAGTTCCTGCGCTTTCCACCTATCCGCGCGGAGCGCAGCGTCCGCGGCTTCGGCCGGCGGGTCCACGAGGGCGTAACGCGCTTGGCCGATCCCGGCGATGACGCCGCTTGCTTCGTCGATGCAGTCCCCCGAACCAAGCCCCACGACCGCCAGGTCACGTCGGCGCGCGATGGCGACCTTCGAGCGCAGGATGTACTTTGCCAGCCAATCGGTGAGTGCGTCTGCCAGCGAGGCCGCCACCACGGCCCGGTAGTTCTCCGCGCAACGCTGCACCAACATCAGTCCCAGTACCCGGCCTGCCGGGTTGCACAGGCAGGCGTACCCGGACTGGCCGGTGTCCAGTGCCAGGATATCGGCGCTGAGTTGGGCATGCAGGAACGTGCCGGCGTCGGGACCGGCGAATTCCATGAGGCTCAGGTAGTCCAGCGAGAACATTTCGGACGCAATTTCGGTTCGATGGCAGACGGCGCACAGGCGGATACAGTGTAACTAATTTGGGGGGGCGCGTGGCTTCGCGGCATTGATTCATCGGGGTCGAGCCAGTAGGCTTGCATTGCGCGATTCACGTCCCAACATCCCCTACGGGGCCGGCAAAAAAAAGGATTCCAGCGATGCGAAAAAAGACGGCTGATCCCCGGCGGCATGGGTCAGCGAAGCGCGCCCCGGAACCGCAGCCCAAGCCCGAGGTAGAAGTGAAGATTCGTGAAATCGGCGGCCCGCAGGGGCCCGAGCCGACGCGTTACGGCGACTGGGAGAAAGGTGGCCGTTGCAGCGATTTCTAGCGCGCCCACCAGCACAATGAAGGCGGAATGACGACAGTGAGCACGAACAGCGATCCCCGGCCCATTTCTCCCTACCTGATCGGGCCGTATTACCGGCCACAACTGACTTCCATGTTGTCCATCGCCAGTCGCCTGACGGGTGTGTTCATGACCGCCGTGCTGGCACCGGTGATGGCGTTGTGGCTGCTGGCCCTGGCGCTTGGCCCCGACAGCTACGCAGTCATGACGGGCTTGTTGGCCACCTGGCCCGGACAGGTGCTGGTGATCGCGAGCCTGTTCAGCTTGTGCTACCACCTGATGAACGGAATTCGGCACCTCATCTGGGACACCGGGCGGATGCTGGAGATTCGCCAGATCTATACCTCGGGCTGGATCATGGTGGTACTGGCTTTCAGCCTGGCGCTATGGGTTTGGTGGAGTGCGGGGGCGGGATCATGAATCAGACATCGCATGCCGCGACGCACCATGGCGGCCTCGGCCACTGGCTCTGGCAACGGGTCAGTTCCCTGGTGCTCATTCCCCTCACACTCTGGGTTCTGTGGGCTGGGGTGCAGCTGGCGGGCGCGGAGCATGCGGAGGCAGCCGCGTTGCTGGGACATCCCGGGCATGCGCTGATGGCCCTGCTGTTCACGGGCGTCATGTTCTTCCACGCGCAGTCCGGTATCCAGGTGATCTGCGAGGATTACGTATACCCGCCGTGGTTCCAGTCCGCCCTGATCTGGCTGACGCGCGTTGCGTGTTTCGCCGGCTTCGTGGTCAGCGCGTTCGCCATTGGCCGCCTGGCGCTGGGAGCCTGACCGATGAGCCGAGCGTATGACCTGATTGAGCACCAGTACGACGTGGTCGTGGTAGGGGCCGGGGGTGCGGGCCTGCGTGCCACCATGGGGCTGGCCGCCACTGGGCTCTCGACCGCCTGTATCACCAAGCTGTTCCCCACCCGCAGCCACACGGTAGCCGCCCAGGGCGGCATGTCGGCAGCGTTGGGCAACATGGGCGAGGACGACTGGCGGTGGCATATGTACGACACCGTCAAGGGGTCGGACTGGCTGGGCGACCAGGACGCGATCGAATACATGTGCCGGGAGGCGATTCCCGCGGTGATCGAGCTGGAGCATTACGGCGTGCCGTTCTCCCGCACCGAGGAGGGCAAGATCTACCAGCGCCCGTTCGGCGGCATGACGACCCACTTTGGCGAAGGCATCGCCCAACGGACCTGCGCGGCGGCGGACCGTACCGGGCATGCCATCCTGCACACGCTTTATCAGCAGTCGCTCAAGCACGATGCGCGCTTTTTCATCGAGTACTTCGCCATCGACCTGCTCATGGACGAGGGCGGAAGCTGCCGCGGCGTGCTGGCCTGGGACCTGGCGGATGGCACGCTGCACCTGTTTCGATCCCACGCGGTCATCCTGGCGACCGGGGGATTCGGACGCTGTTATTTCTCGGCCACCTCGGCCCACACCTGCACGGGTGACGGCAACGGCATGGTCCTGCGCGCCGGCCTGCCCATGCAGGACATGGAATTCGTCCAGTTCCACCCGACCGGGGTGTACGGCGCGGGTGTACTGATCACCGAGGGCGTGCGCGGTGAAGGCGGCTTTCTCACCAACTCCGAAGGCGAGCGCTTCATGGAGCGGTATGCGCCCAACGCCAAGGATCTTGCTTCACGCGACGTGGTCAGCCGGTCGATGACCATCGAGATTCGGGAGGGGCGGGGTGTAGGGCCCAACAGGGATCACCTCTACCTCAACCTGCAGCACCTCGGCCCCGAGGTGATCGAGGAACGCCTGCCGGGCATCGCCGAGACCGCGAAGATTTTCGCGGGCGCCGATGTCACCCGAGACCCCATCCCGGTGTTGCCCACCGTGCACTACAACATGGGCGGCATCCCGACCAATTACCACGGCGAGGTGGTGACGCTCAAGGACGGCGACCCGGACTCAGTCGTGCCCGGGCTGTTTTCCATCGGGGAAGCGGCATGCGTGTCGGTGCATGGCGCCAACCGGCTGGGGTCCAATTCCCTGCTCGACCTGATCGTGTTCGGCCGGGCCGTGGCCCAGCGATGCGCGCAGGTCATCGAGCCCGGCACGCCCCATCCGGAGCCGCCCCGGGCCGCGCTCGACAAGGCCCTGGACGGATTCGACGCCCTGCGACACGCGGGCGGTGAGCGCTCCACGGCGGCGATCCGCAACGAGATGCAATCCGTCATGCAGAGCAATGCGGCGGTCTTCAGAAACAACGAGACCCTGGCCGAGGGTGTGCGACTGATGGAAGCCGTGGACCGGTCATTCGCCGACGTCGGCATCAGGGACCGCTCGCTGGTGTGGAACTCCGACCTGGCGGAGGCGCTGGAGTTGCGCAACCTGCTCGGTTGCGCCGTCACCACCATGGTGGCCGCGGAGAACCGCAAGGAAAGCCGGGGCGCCCACGCGCACGAGGACTATCCCGACCGGGACGACGCGCACTGGATGAAACACTCGCTCCAATGGCTGGATGACGAGGGCAGGGTGCGGATCGATTACCGCCCGGTGCATATGTTCACGCTGAGCGACGACGTCGAAGTGGTGCCGCCCAAGGCCCGCGTGTACTGACCGAGAGAGAGTAACGGGAAATGCTGCAAATCCGTTTGCCGAAAAATTCCAGGCTGCGCGAGGGCAAGCGCTTCACCGCGCCGGAAGGGTCCGGGGAGGTCAGGACCTTCCGGATTTACCGTTGGGACCCCGATCTTGGCGGGAATCCCCGCATGGACACCTTCGAGGTGGATATCGATGCCTGCGGGCCGATGGTGCTCGATGCCATCAACACCATCAAGAATGAGATCGATCCGAGCCTGACTTTTCGCCGGTCTTGCCGCGAAGGTATTTGCGGCTCATGCTCCATGAATATCCAGGGCACCAACACCCTGGCCTGCACCACCCCGATCCGGGACCTGAAGGGTGACATCATCATTTACCCGCTCCCGCACCTGCCGGTGGTGAAAGACCTCGTGCCCGACATGACGCAGTTCTACGAGCAGTATGCCGCCATCCGCCCCTGGCTTCGGCCCGGCGTGCTGCCCGACACTTCCGGTGCGGAACAGCTGCAGTCACGCGAGGAGCGCGAAAAATTGGACGGGCTGTACGAGTGCATCCTGTGCGCATGCTGCTCCACGTCCTGCCCCAGTTACTGGTGGAACGGTGATCGCTACCTGGGCCCTGCCATCCTGCTGCAGGCATACCGCTGGCTGGCCGATAGCCGGGATGGCGACACCGATACGCGTCTCGATGAGCTGGACGACGCTTTCAAACTGTTTCGCTGCCACACGATTCTCAACTGCACCGCAACCTGCCCCAAGGGCCTGAACCCGGCGCTGGCCATCGCTGAGACGAAAAAGATGCTGCTGAAGCGTGCGCGGCGCTAGCCCGGTCAACGGCATGGACGGGCCGAGCCGGATGCGGCGGCTGCGCTGGCTGTGCCGAAGGGGCATGAAGGAGCTCGACGTACTGCTCGAGGCGTTCATGGCGGCGCAGGAAGAGGCCCTCATGCAGGGCGACTGGCCGCAATTGGAGGACTTTCTGAAGGAGGAAGACGACCGTCTGTGGGACTGGCTCGTGAAAAACGACCGGCCGCCGACACCCGCCTTCGATGCCCTGGCGAATGCCATTCGCGAGTGAACACGACACCCCCCTGACGCTCGTCACCGGGCCGGACCCGCGCCTGAAGTGGGCGCGCAGGGTCGTGTTGGCTCTGGCAGGGGGCGCCGTCCTGGTCAGTCCGGCCGCGGGCGCGGCAAAACTTTTACTGGGGATCGCGTGGGCCATGCTGTGTGCCGTGCAGCTGGCCGGATACCGTAACGGCGCTGACGGGCGCCTGGTCGTCTATCCCGACGGCCGGTGCCGGCTGGACGACCTGACCGCGAAGCTCGATGCCGGCGGCTGGACCAGCGGTGCGTACTGCGTGGTGCGTTGCCGCGGGCGAATGGGAACCCGGCGGTTGCTGGTGTCCGCCTCCCGGCAACCGGTGGGCCAGTACCGAAAATTGCGGGTGTGGCTTAGACTGGGGCGCTGGGTGCAAGACGCGAGTTGATACCGTGACCGAGCGAGAAGCCAGCGAGCCCCTGGACGCATTGTTGGAGGCGGCCGTCGATGCCATCGTGATCGCCGACAAACAGGGCCGAATTTTGCGTTTCAATTCCGCTGCGGAGCGGATGTTCGGGTACGTGGCGAGCGAAGTCCTCGGGCAGAATATCCAAGTGCTGATGCCGGAGCCCGACCGTGGGCTGCACGACGGTTACCTGCGAAGCTACCTGTCGGGCGGGCCGGCCCGCATCATTGGGCGCGGCCGCGAGGTCACCGCCAGGCACGCTGATGGTGCGCGCTTCCCAATTCATCTGTCGGTCGGCGAGATAGCGGGCCAGGGCATGGCCAGCTTCGTCGGAATCATACGTGACCTGACGCAGGAAAAGGCTGCGCAAGACACGGTGCGGGACCTCGAGCAGCAACTTACCCATGCCGACCGACTGGTGGTTCTCGGTGAACTCACCGCCGGAATCGCGCATGAAATCAATCAGCCGTTGACGGCAATCGCCGCGTTCGCCGATGCCGGCGTCAACCTGCTGCGCGGTGATGCGGTGGAAGCCGGGGCCAGTGTCGAGGAGATTTGCCAGAGAATCGCGGAACAGGCGCGGCGTGCGGCGGATGTCATAGCCCGTCTCCGCGACCTGACCCGGCGCGGAGAAGTGACCAAGAGCCCGCAGGATATCAATGCGCTGCTCAGCAATATCCTGCGCCTGATGGAGCATGAACTGGCCCTGGGCGGCGTGCGGGTGGATGTGGACATCGACGACCAGCTGGCCGAGGTGGTGGTGGACGATATCCAGATTCAGCAGGTGTTGGTGAACCTCATCAAGAACAGCATCGACGCACTGGTGGACAACGGCGTGGCCGAGCCTGTCATACGGGTCAGCACCGCCCGTCGCGATGACATGCTTTGCCTGACCGTTTCCGACAACGGCCCGGGCGTTCCGGAGGCGCTCCGCGACCGCTTGTTCGATTCCTTCTTCACCACCAAGCCACGCGGGGTGGGTCTCGGCCTGGCCATCTGCCGCAACATTGCGGTGGCCCATGGCGGGCAGTTACGCTATGCGCCGGCCCCGGGCGGCGGAGCGGAGTTCCAATTGAGCCTGCCCCTGGAAATGATCGGCTGAGGGTTTGGGAGCCGCATGCGGCACAACGGATGGGTATGCATCATTGACGACGACGAAGCGGTCCGCGAGTCGCTCCGATTGCTGTTGTTCGCTTCGGGATTCAAGTCGGTGCAGTTCGAGTCCGCGGATGCCTACCTGGCCCTCGACGATCCGCCCGAGGTGGATGTCTTCCTGCTGGACATCCGCATGCCGGGCACGGATGGCATGGAACTTCATCGCCAGCTCATCGACCGGGGCAGCCGCGCACCGGTCATCTTCATCACCGGGCACGGTGATATCCCGCTGGCGGTGTCTGCCATGCACCACGGCGCCCGCGATTTCCTGACCAAGCCCTTCGAGGAGGGCGAGTTGGTGAGCAAGATCACCGTTGCCGTCAGGGAATTCCGCGAATTGCGCCGCGAGCTGGGCGAGGTTGCGCGTTTGCGCGCGCGGCTCGAGCGCCTGACCCCGCGCGAGAGTGAGGTCATGTCGCGCATCGTCGGCGGCCTGTCCAACAAGCAGATTGCGCGCGATCTGGGCATCAGCCCCCGCACGGTTGAAATCCACCGTTCGCGGGTCATGGAGAAAATGCAGGCGGATTCGGTCGCCGCGCTGGTGCACATGGTGAGCCTGGCCGAGGCGTCCGACTGAGTGCCTGACATTACGTAGTTTTCCGGATGACGGCAGTGGAGGCAAGGGATAGCATTCCAGCCATAACCGGGGCCCCTCGCCGCGTATGGCACAACCGCTCAAATCCGTCATTTTGGTCGAACCCGACTCCGCGGTGCGCGCCGCCCTGTCCCTGTTGCTCAAGGGTAGGGGGTGGGCCGTGCGCGCCTTCGAATTGGGCGCCGAATTGGGCGGTGAACTGGAAACGCAGCCGCCAACGGCGCTGATCAGCGAGTCCGAGCTGCCGGACCTTTCGGCACAGCGGGTCCTGGAGTTGGGGCAGGGCAAGGAGGTGCCGGTCATTTTCTTGGGACACGGCGAGCACGTGCAGGATGCCGTCGACCTGATTCGCATGGGCGCGCATGACTACCTCGAGAAGCCGTTCCCCCAGGCGCGATTGATGGCGTTGCTCGACGCACTGGAGGCCTGAGCACAGGGCTTCCGACGGCTCATCATGAGGGGCAGGGCGGGAGCACAAAGAGATTCCGCGCCATGATCGAGCCAGGGTGTCGGCGCCGACGCTAAGTCATAATAAGCTTTAGCAATAAATGCTAATATAATGATATGAAGCGAGTTATTGACCAAACGTGCCCGGCACGGCATACTTGCCGCGGGTGGGTGCGCGGTTCTCCTCGAATTCAGGCGAACGGCAAGCCCGCGGAAAAATGGCTGGTTCCGGCGTCATGTGACGGAACCTGTGGTCGTTTTTGCGTTCTCATGTGATTGGAAGCAACCCGGATTTGCAATGAGAGTACTGCTGCTCATCATCGCTATCGTTTGCTACGCCCAGCCCCTGCAGGCCGGGCACTGCGATATGGAATCCGGCCAAACCATGGCGATGCACCTGGAGCACGGTGTCGACGTCGAACACGATTGCTGCGAAGGCGATGAAGCTGCGGACGCCAACGAATGCCGCCACGCCATCCAGTGCGGTTCGTGTTTTTCCAGCGTTTTCAGCTTCCAGTCCGCCGTGCCATTCGCACGCCTGAGCCACGATTCTCACACCCCCGATCGCATGGCCGGAGCGCTCAGCCCCAGCCATTCCGCACCGCTGCTGCGACCCCCAATCTCCTGACCTGACCCGTCTGTAGCCCGGGCGCCCCTGTGCCCGGCGTTTTCACACGCAATTACCGAGCCCATGCCCAGACAGGCATGTGCTGGTCACACGGAGAACAGGACAATGCAGAGGCATCACGGTCTTATTTCAAACCGGCGCGTCGGGTTGTTGATGGCGTTTGCCGTGGCATGTTGTACCCCGGAGGTGCATGCCATTTCGCTCAGTCTCGGCGATGCAGAGCACATCGCATTGCAAAACGACCCGTCGCTGCTGATGGTGGAAGCCCGGCGCGAAGCGCTCGAGGAACAGGCGGTGGCGGCTGGCCAGTTGCCCGATCCCATGCTGAAAATGGGCGTTGGCGGCCTGCCAACCGACACCTTCAATCTCGGCCAGGAAGCCATGACCCAGGTGCTGCTGGGCGTGGTGCAGCAGTTTCCACGCGGGCGGACGAGGGCCCTGCGCGCGGAGCAGTTCAGCAAACGCTCCGAAGGGCTCGGCGCTATGAGGCGGGACACGCGATTGCAGATTCTGCGGTCCGTGCGCGAGCACTACCTGGAGGTGCTCAAGCAGGTGCGGCTCGCCGAGATCAATAACGAAGCCATCACCGTGTTCACCGATCTGGCCGATATCACCCATGACTACTATGCCACCGGGCGCGTCCAGCAGCAGGACGTGCTGCGCGCTTCGGTCGAACTGGCCCGGGTGCAGGACCGCGGTACGCGAATATCCCAACAGGAAGATCAGGCCCGTGCGGCGCTGGCGGCGTGGATCGGTGAGGCGGCCTACCGTGAACTCGATTCCGCCTGGCCGAACACCATGCCGGCATGGAGCGCCACCGAGATCCTTTCCGCGCTCCCCGGCCATCCGCGCCTGCAGGCCCTCCAGCAGAATGTCGATGCCGCCGAGACCGGCGTCGAACTGGCTCGTGAGAAATTCAAGCCAGGATTCTCGGTCGACCTCACCTACGGCGGTCGGGGCGGGCGGAACCCCGATGGCAGCAGCCGTCCCGACCTGCTGTCGATGATGGTGATGATGGATGTCCCACTCTTTACCGGCAAGCGCCAGGATCGCCTGCTGGCCGCCAGCGTGGCCGAATCCTCGGCGGCGGCTTTTCAGCGCGACGACGTGTACCGACAGATGAGGAGCGAAGTGGAGACGCAGGCGGCGGTCCTGCGTCGCGAGCGCGAACGCATCGAGTTGTTCGAACGGGTCCTGCTGCCAGAGGCGGAGTTCAATGCCGATGCCACATTCGAGGCCTACCAGGCCGCGGTCGAAGACCTGACCACGCTGATGCGCGCGCGCATCACCGAGTATGAACTGGAACTGGATTATGCGCGGCTGCAGGCCGATATGCGTAAAACCCTGGCGCGGCTGCGGTACCTGGCGGGGGAGGAACGATGAACAGGAACATGCGAATTGCGACACTGGTTGCGGTGGCCCTCGCGGCCGGCCTGCTTGCAGGCCGATACATGGGGGATGGCTCCCGCGGGCCCGCCGAAACCTCTGGACCGGAGCCTCAGGAGCGGCAGATTCTCTACTGGGTGGCGCCGATGGATCCCAACTTCCGGAGTGACAAACCCGGCAAGTCACCGATGGGCATGGACCTCGTACCGGTTTACGCGGATGAGCAAGAAGCCGGTGAAGGCATCACGATCAGCCCTGCAGTGGAGAACAACCTCGGCGTGCGTACCCAGGCGGCGGCCGTGCGGCCCTTGTGGCGGCGCATCGAGGCCACCGGCTACGTGGGTTTCGACGAAACCCGCATCACGCATATTAACCTGAGAACGCAGGGCTGGATCATGAATCTCGCCGTGGACGCGGAGGGCGAGCGGGTAAGCAGTGGCGACCTGCTTTTTGAGATCTATTCGCCGGAACTCGTGAACGCGCAGAAGGAATTCGTCCAGGCCCACCAACGCGGGGACGAGCGCCTGAAACGCGGCGCGCACGAGAAATTGCGCGCTCTTGGGATGATCCACTCAGAGATCGATGTGTTGCAGCGAACGGGCAGGGTTTCAGAGAACATCCAGGTCGTTGCGCCACAGGACGGCATCATCGCCGCGCTTGGGGTACGCGAAGGGATGTATGTGCAACCGAACACGCCCATCATGAGCCTGGCAGACCTGTCCAGCGTCTGGCTGCAGGCCGAGATATTCGAATCACAGGCAGAGTGGGTGGCCGCTGGACAGGCGGCTGAAGCTCGTCTCGACTACATGCCTGGCTCGGTGTTCAGCGGTCAGGTGGACTATGTCTACCCGGTGCTCGATCCCGCGACGCGGACGCTCAGGGTGCGCCTGCGCTTCGACAACGCGGAAGAGCGCCTGAAACCGAACATGTACGCTCGCGTGTCGCTCTTCGGCCGGCTGCGGCCCAGCGCTCTGACCATCCCTCGGGAGGCGCTGATCCGCGGCGGTGAACGCGATCGCGTGGTGGTATCCATCGGCGACGGCCGGTTCCACGTGCACGAGGTGCTGACCGGCATGGAAAGCGGCGAATGGGTGGAAATCGTGGCCGGCATTGAGGAAGGAGACCAAGTGGTCACCTCCGCTCAGTTCCTGCTGGATTCCGAAGCCAGCCTGGCTGGCAGCATTCACCGCCTGGAATCAGATCCGATGCGGGCGGGATCCGAGGAACCGGTACGCGCCTTCGGCAGCGGTTGGATCGATGCGGTTGACGTGGAAAGCCGGAAGCTGCGGGTCTCGCACGGCCCGATCGACCAACTTGGCTGGCCGAGTATGACTATGGACTTCAAGGTGGACAGCGGCGTCGATCTCGATGCCTTCGAAGTAGGGCAGGACATCCAGTTTTCACTGCGACAGAGTCATGCGGGCGAGTTCGTGATCGAGCATGCGCGCCTTCGCCAGGCGACGGAAAACGTCACCGAGGCATTCATCAATGGCGATCACGAAACGGAGGCCGAACCCGAAGTCCAGAGGTATGTTGGGCAAGGAAGAGTGGTGCGTGTCGAGCCAGCAGAGAATCTGCTCCGGATGGAACATGACCCGATCGAGGCGCTCGGCTGGCCGACCATGACCATGAATTTCAGGGTGTTGCCTGGCGTGGACATCAGCCATGTCGAGCCTGGCCAGGGCATCCACTTCTCGCTGGTGAAGCAGGACGACCGTTACGTAATCGACCAGGTGCACGTCATGACAGAGAGTGCTGAGGCAGAGGAGCACGACCATGATTGAGCACATCATTCGCTGGTCGGTCGCCAACCGCTTCCTCATCATCCTGATGAGCGTGATACTGGGCGCCTGGGGCGTGCGTGCGATGCTCACCACGCCGGTGGACGCCATCCCGGATCTTTCCGACGTGCAGGTGATCATCAAGACGCCGTTCCCCGGCCAGGCTCCTCAGGTGGTCGAAGATCAGGTGACCTACCCGCTGACGACCGCAATGCTGTCGGTGCCGGGCGCCTCCACGGTGCGCGGCTACTCGTTCTTCGGCGATTCGTTCGTCTACGTCATCTTCGAGGACGGCACCGACCTGTACTGGGCGCGGTCCCGGGTGCTCGAATACCTGAACCAGGTTGCCGGCCAGTTGCCGCCGGCAGCCAAGCCGGCGCTGGGGCCCGATGCCACCGGCGTGGGATGGATCTACGAATACGCCCTCCAGGATCGCACGGGCCAGCATGACCTGGCCGAGCTACGCTCGATCCAGGACTGGTTTCTGAAATACGAACTGCAGACCGTGCCTGGCGTGGCCGAGGTCGCCACCGTCGGCGGCATGGTGCGGCAGTACCAGGTGGTGGTTAACCCGGATGCGCTCAGGGCCTACGGGCTGCCGCTGTCGAAGATCAAGATAGCCATTCAGCGCGGTAACCGCGAGGTGGGCGGCTCGGTGATCGAGATGGGCGAGGCCGAGTACATGATCCGCGCCACGGGTTACCTGGACTCGATCGAGGACCTGGGCGAGATCCCGCTGGGCATGAACGCCACCGGCACGCCGATCCGGCTGGCCGACGTGGCGGAGATCCGGCTGGGCCCGCAGATGAGGCGCGGCATCGCCGAACTGAACGGGGAAGGGGAGGTGGTTGGCGGCGTGATCGTGATGAGATTCGGGGAGAACGCCCGCGCCACCATCCAGGGCGTCAAGGAACGGCTGGAAGAACTGAAACGCAGCCTGCCGGACGGGGTGGAAATCGTCGAAACCTATGATCGCTCCGCGCTGATCGAGCGCGCGGTGAACAACCTGCAGCACAAGCTGGTCGAGGAATTCCTGGTGGTGATCCTGGTCTGCCTGGTGTTCCTGTTTCACTTCCGATCTTCACTGGTGGTGATCCTGAGCCTGCCGCTGGGAATCCTTGCCGCTTTCATAGTGATGAGGATGCAGGGTCTGAACGCGAACATCATGTCGCTGGGCGGCATCGCCATC
>JABAOE010000282.1_pt3 | contig 35922 bp, 34 predicted proteins | sample 7062141 | NCBI WGS metagenome assembly JABAOE01 (sample SAMN14538627, study PRJNA623070) | marine sediment metagenome | biome: marine biome [ENVO:00000428]; feature: marine pelagic biome [ENVO:01000023]; material: deep marine sediment [ENVO:00002113] | place: India: Gulf of Khambhat ...
GAGGGGATGTGCGCGCCCCGGATGCCGAAGGCCGCGCGCGCGAACACCGGGAAGGGGATGCCGTACTTGGTGCCGGCGTGACCCGAGAGCACCATCGGGATCAACACGATCACGTTGCCCAGCAACACCGTCCACATGGCCTGCGACCAGCTCATGCCGCCGTCCACCAGCGAGGCCGCGATCATGTAGGCCGGGATGTTGACCACCATCCCCACCCACAGGGCGAAGAAGCTGATTGCGCTCCAGTTGCGCCGGCCCGGGGGCACCGGCGCGATATCGGCATTGCTCAGATTGCGGTCGGCGCCGTCGCCATGCAGGGGCTTGTCCGGATCCGTCATCGATCAGCCCTGGGCGGCGCCGGAGATCTCGGTCAGCGACTGGTCGATGGCTTCCAGCAGGAAGTCCACCTGCTCGGCGTTGATGGTCAGCGGTGGCCCGATGCGCAGCACGTTGCCGAACAGCCCGCCTTTGCCCAGCAGCACGCCACGGTCCTTGCACAAGTCCATCAGCCGGGCGGTCTCCGCCACCGCGTGCTCCTTGGTCTTGCGGTCCTTGACCAGCTCCATGCCCAGCAGCAGCCCGCGCCCGCGCACGTCGCCGATCAGTTCATGCCGCTTCATCAGTTGCCGCAGCCCGTCCATGATCCGCGCACCCATGGCCAGGGCATTCTCGCTGAGTTTCTCTTCCTTGATGACCTCCAGCGTGACCCGTGCCTGGGCGGTCTGCATGGGATCGGCGGCGAAGGTGTTGAAATACATCTTGCCCTTCAGCGCCAGCGCGTCTTCGGATTTCATCAGCACCGCCCCGATCGCCGCGCCGTTGCCGAAGCCCTTGGCCATGGTGATCATGTCCGCGTCGATGCCCAGTTCCTTGCTCAGCAGGAACTCGTGGCCACAGCGGCCGGCGCCGGTCTGCACCTCGTCGGAGATGTACTTGCCGCCGTGCTCATGCACGATCCGGGTGACCCGCTCGAAATACTCCCGCGGCGGCGAGATGAACCCGCCCACGCCCATCACGGGCTCCACGATCATGCCGGCGATCTTGCCATGGGTGGTGGTCTGGATGGTGGTCTCCACGTTGCTGGCACACTCCAGGTCGCAGCTCTCCGGCTTCTGGTTGAAGGGACAGCGATAGCAGTAGGGTTCCAGCGCGCTGGTGGTGGAGGCGACGGGCTGCGAGCGGAACCGCCAGGTGTGGTGCCCGCACTGGGCGAGCGTGCCCGCGGTGCCGCCATGATAGGCATGGCGAAGGTTGACGATGATCGTCTCGCCGGTGGCCTGGCGGGCGGTCATGAAGGCCAGCTCGTTGGCTTCCGAGCCCGAGTTGGTGAACGACACGCGGTCCAGCCCCTCGGGCGCTTCCGCCACCAGCTTCTCGGCCAGCTCCACCGGGTGCCGGTTGAGGTAGAGGGTGCTGGTGTGCTGGATCTCGTTGTTCTCCAGCATGCCGATCAGCTGCTGCTTGACCCGCGGGTGATTGTGCCCGGCGGAGATGCAGATGATTCCACCGATGCAGTCCAGGTACCGGTTGCCCTGCTGGTCCCACACGTACACGCCCTCCGCGCGGGTGAGCTGCAACGGTTGCTGGTGGTAGAGCAGGGCGGTCGGCAGGAAGTGCCGGTCGCGGACGTCGATGAGGGACTGGTTGTCGTCCGGATTCAGGGCCTCTGGCTGCCCGGTGCCGGTGGATTTGAATCGCTTGAATAGCTTCATGGTGCTCTCCCGCCCGGGGCTTGCGGGCCTCAGGGTTCGGTGATCGCGCCGTAGGTCTCGGGCCTGCGGTCGCGGAAAAACTGCCAGGTGTTGCGCACCTCGCGGATCATGTCCAGGTCGAGTTCGGCGATCAGCAGTTCGTCGTCGGTTTCGCTGGCCTGGGCGACGATCTGCCCGCGCGGGTCGGCGAAGTACGACGAGCCGTAGAAACGGCCGATGTTCCACGGCGCTTCCTCGCCCACGCGGTTGATGGCGGCGATGAAGTAGCCGTTGGCGGCGGCGTGCGCGGTCTGCTCGAGTTCCCACAGGTACTGTGACAGCCCCGCCACGGTGGCGGAAGGGTTGAACACGATTTCCGCGCCGTTCAGGCCCAGGCAACGGGCTCCTTCTGGGAAATGTCTGTCATAACATATATATACACCAACTTTCCCATATTTTGTGTCAAATACCGGGAAGCCCAGGTTGCCGGGCCGAAAGAAGTACTTTTCCCAGAAGCCGGCCACCTGCGGAATGTGCGTCTTGCGGTACTTGCCGAGGTAGNNGTCGTAGCAGATGTAGACGCCGACCTTGCCGACCGCGGTGTCGAACACCGGGTAGCCGAGGTTGCCGGGCCGGAAGTAGAACTTCTCCCAGAAGCCGTTCACCTGCGGGATGTGCGTCTTGCGGTACTTGCCGAGGTAGCTGCCGTCGGCATCGATCACCGCGGCAGTGTTGTAGTAGACCCCGGTCATGTGCTCTTCGTAGATCGGCACGATGATGACCATCGAGTAGCGTTTGGCGTACTCCATCATGCGCTGCGTGGTGGGTCCGTCAGGAATGGCCTCCGCCGCCTCGTACCACTTTTCGTCCTGGGACGGGCAGAAATACGGGCCGGTGAAGATTTCCTGGAAGCACAGCATCTGCACACCCGCCTCGCCGGCTTGCTCGATCCAGGGAATGTGCGCCTCGATCATGGCCTCCCGGTGTTCCGCGACGCTGGCCTCGGTATCGAGCTTGTTGGCCATCTGGATGACGGCGGCCTTGAGTATCCTGGCCATCGCGCGCTCCCCTAGCAGGACGGGCCGGCCGCCGCCGCAGGGGTCGGTCCGGTGCCGCCGTTGGTCGGAATGGAATCCATTTCACTGGCTCCTGCATCTTGGTTCTGATTGTGGCGCTCAGGGTACCATTTCGCGGGTGAAATGGTACCCTCGGAGGCATGGATTCGTTCATGCAGGCGGCCCTCGAAGAGGCGCGCAAAGGCGCCTCGCAGGGCGGCATTCCGATTGGCGCGGTGCTGGTCCACGAGGGCGAGGTCATCGGGCGCGGACACAACCGCCGCGTGCAGTCCGGCAGCGTGGTGCTGCACGGCGAAATGGACGCCCTGGAGCGCGCCGGCCGCCGGCCCGCCAGCGTGTACCGGGAATCCATCCTCTACACCACCCTGTCACCCTGCGCCATGTGCTCGGGCGCCATCCTGCTGTACGGCATCCCGCGCGTGGTGGTGGGAGAAAACCTCACTTTCATGGGTGAGGAGGCCTTGCTGCGTTCGCGCGGCGTGGAGGTGGAGGTGCGCCAGGAGCGCGAATGCATCCGCCTGCTGCAGGACTTCATCGCCCGCAACCCGGCGCTCTGGAGTGAGGACATCGGGGTCTGATCCGGGCCCGCAGGGCACCCGGCCGGCTCAGCCCGTCTCCACCACCGGCTGCGCCAGGATCCACAGGCTGAGCACCGTGTAGGCCACCATCAGCAGCAGCATCGGAATCTGGCTCAGCAGCGCCGCGCGGTTGTCACGGAAGATGCGCAGGGCGGTGACGTGCGCCAGCCACACCGCGATGATGTGCCCGGTGACGATCGCGACCACCGAGGTGTACCAGACCATGCGGGCATTCACCACCGCAATGTCCACCATGTAGAGGCTGGTTCCGAACAGGTCCCAGCCGAACCCGAACGGGTCGGAAACGAGCGGGATCATGTACTGCCCGACAATGGCCAGATAGGACAGGTAATGGGCGAGGTGGTAGGCCAGCGCGATGGGCACCAGGCTCAACACGAAGTAGCGCGCCACCTTTGTCACGGTGAGGCCATGCCGGGCGTTCGCGGGGGTGCTGCGCAGCACCAGCGCGCTGAACAGGAAATACAACAGCTGGAACAGCAACAGGAACGCCACCAGCGCGATGGTGGCGGCGGCCGCCACGGCATTGCCGGTGACGTCCTGCAAGGCGATCAGCAGGGGGCGCATGGTTTCCGAGTAAATCATCCACTGCGCCAGGCCGGCCCACAGGGGCGTGGCAAGCAGCCCATCGAAGGTGACGCTGGAAAGCATCAGCAAGACGAAAACCGTGCTGGAAATCGCGATCGGCCGCCTGGTGAGCAGCCCTACGGCCGGCGGGCGCAGGTTCCAGTGGCGCGCTTCGCGCCCGGCGCGTTCGAAGCATTCCAGGCAATCGACGCAGGCGGGGTCGGCCGGCTCGCAGCCACGCGAGCCGCAGCTGGCGCAGGCGGTCCGGTCGGTAACGCCCACCTCGGTGACGGAGAACCGCGCCAGCAGGCTGAAAACGACCGTGAATGCCTCACCATTGCGCAGCCAGGCGCGCCGCCCGAACAGCAGCATCCCGGTCCAGGTAATGAGACTGTAGGCGAGCGCCGCCCGCGCCAGGCTGGCCGGGGTGTCGCTGGAGGGCCAGATCAGCTCCGCCCAGACGAACCCGGTGAACAGGACGACGGCCGGCCAGCGGCCCAGCCAGCGCGGCCAACGCAGGCCCAGGGCGGGCTGGCCGTCATGCGCGAAGAAGCGCCACACTCGCTCGATCCACCGGTACACGGTGTTCCACGGATTGACCGCCGCCCACAGGTTGCCCGCCAGCCCCGAGATGTAGGCAAACCCCACCCACCATGTGACCCAGATCGCGGTGGGGGCCAGGTTGCGGAATGGGTTCGGATCCCCGAGGTAGCCCGCCGCGATGACCAGCCCCAAAAACACCACCGACAGCATGCGCAACAGTTGCACCACGATGCTGCTGGCGAGCAGGCGGCCAGGCCAGGTGCGCAACAGGTCGAAGCGGGGATAGCGCGCGACGGTCCGATCGCCGCGGACGAACAGCGCGATGACCACGAAAGACAGGGCCACGGCGGCTGCGGCTCCGCCCAGGTAGAGGTCCAGGGGCACCGGCAGGTCGTAGCGCTGGGCAAAGCCATGAGGCCAGGCCGGCAGCGGCATGGCCGTCAGCGCCAATATCAGACCGGGCCGGTAACGTTTAGCCATGGCGCCGGGCGGCCGCGGGGCCCGTGACGGGCCGTGCGCGGCTAGCGCGGGTAGACCTCGAGATAAAGCAGGGCCTCGTGCCCGTGGCCCTGTTCGCCGCCAAAGCCGTGACTGGTGATCGGAAAGCGCCCCGTGGCGCGAGCCTCGAACACGTAGGCCGAGGGGCCGTCCGGCCCGACCTCGAACTCGAGATCGTAGCCATGCAGGTGCAGCAGGCCCGGCTCGTCACTGGTCCACACCAACTCCACGGTGTCGCCCTGGCTGACACGGACCGTGCCGGTGTCGTGCCGGACCGCGCGGCCACTGATCTCCAGGGCGATCCGGTTGACCGAGGTCTGTGCCCGCCCGACCTGGGCGTCGAATGGCGTGGCAACGAGCAGGGCCGCTGCGAGCAGCGCAGACGGCAGGGTGGATGGGCGTGGCTTCATCGTGTGCAGTACGTTCGGCAGTCTCAGAGAGTATAGACTATCGTTAAGGTTACCCCCGTGCACACCGCCTAACGCCCGGCGAGGAGCAGAAAATGACGAAAACCCACATTTTGCTTGCAGCCGCACTGCTGTGCGTGCCGCAGGCCAGCCCGGCCGAAATCCTGGCCATGGCCAACTACGAATCCAAGCCCAATGACTCGCTGAAGGACCTGAAAATGCCGTTCGGCAACATGGGGCGCAAGGAGGGCGTCGCCATTTTCGACGTCGACCCCGAGTCGGACACCTACGGCGACATCCTCATCGATATTCCGCTGCCGCCGGACCTGGTCGCGCACCATGTGTTCTGGAACCATGCCCACACCAAGATCTACATGACCGCGCTGGGCAAACCGGAAGTGCGGGTCATCGACATGACGCGTAACCCCTACCGGGTGAAGGTGATCGAGGTGCCTGATTGCGTGGTCGGCGAGGATATCGTGTTCTCCGCCGATGATTCGACCTGGTACGAGACCTGCATGGGTTCGAACAACGTCATGGTCGGCGATGCCGTCAACGACACCTATACGCACACCATCACGTCACCGGTCAACTATCCCCACGGCATCGCCTTGCACGAGGGCATCGACCGCATGCTGGTGACCAGCACGGTGCGGGCCACGGATTTCGGCGACCCCGGCAACGAGCTGGGCATCATCGAGATCAGCACCGGCAAGGCACTGGGCACGGTCAGCGTGACGGACAAGGAAGAACCCAACAACATTGCCCCCGTGGAGGTGGTGTTCGTGCCCGGGTCGAATCCGCCGGTGGCCTGGGTGACGAACATGAATGACGCCAGCCTGTGGGTGGTTGCCTGGAATCCGGAAACGGGCGGCTTCGATTCCATGCCCGGCTTCGACTTCAGCACCGTGGGCGCCGCCGTGCCGCTGGAGATCTACTTCAATGGCGACGGCAGCGAGATGCACGTGACGACAGCCAACCCCGGCAAGATGCACTTCTTCGCGCTGAGCGAGGGCGGGCGCAAGGCCGAACACCTCAAGACCATCGACGCGGCGGAAGGCGCGCACCACGTGGCCTACACGAAGGACGGCAGGTACGCTTTCGTGCAGAACTCGTTCATCAATCTGCCCGGTATGAGTGATGGCTCGATTTCGGTGGTCGACCTGGCCACCCGCGAGGTCATCGACAGCTGGGACACGCTCAAGGACAACGGGTTCAACCCCAACTGCATCGTCCTGCTGGCCGAGTGGAACGACCCGATGGGGCATTGAGGCGGGGTGCTCGAGGCCAATGAGAAACGCCCGGCGTCAGCCGGGCGTTCCGCATTGCGCCGGTCGCCTCGGGTCCCGGTCGTTCAGGGCCCGGCCGAGCCCCCCTCGTGTGCGGCCAGGAATGCCCGCGCGGCCTGCAGGCGCGGCCAGTCTGCCCCGGAGCCCGCGGTCATTTCAGCCAGGTGGGAGTAGTAGGCGGTTGCCGTGGCGTCGTCGCCCAGGCTGCTGGCCGCTTCCCCCACGCCATACAGGCTGTTGAAGCGATTCGGCGAACGCGCCAGCGAGGCCCGGTAGGCGGCGATGGCGTCCTCCGCCCGGCCCGCCTCCAGCAGCATGTCACCATAGAGCTCGTTGGCGGGCAGCACCTCGCCGGGCGTGATCGGATGCTTGTCGGTGGAGTTCTCCAGTTCCGCCGCCGCCTGCATGCGCTCGAGGCCGAGTTCCGTCTCGCCGCCCGCGTAGGCCGCCCAGGCCTCGATGGACCGCGCCTGGATCTCGACCTGCTTCGCCCAGTAGCCCTGGCCCTGCTCCTGCAGCACTTCGCGCAGGTGGTTCAATTCAGCCACCGCCTCGGCCGCGATGTCCTGCAGGTCCGCGCGTGCGGCGCCCAGTCCACGGCCAAACCAGCTCAGCGCCTCGTATTGCGCGAACGCGGGCGACCACGGGAACGAGGCCGGCAGGCGGGGTTCAATGGTGGCGGCAGCGGCCCAGTCACGGCGCTCGAGGGCGAATCGGGCCGGCATCGCCGCCAGCGCATAGGCCGACGCGCCCCTGGCATTCTCGCCCCAGGGGCCCTGCAGTTCCATGACCTGCTCAACGATCGCCCGGGCTTGCTGCTCCTCGGCTTTCTGCAGGTGGGCGTACACCAGGTAATCCTGCGCGTGCAGCATGTGCGCCGAGACGTATTCACCGTGGGCGGAGGCTTCGGCGGCCGCCGCCGAGCGGCTATTCATGTCGATGGAATCGTCCCAGTGCCCGAGCCGGGTGAAGATGTGGGTGGGCATGTGCAGTGCGTGGGGCACCTCGGGCGCGACATTGCCGTAATTCCTGGCCACCTCCAGCGCGCGGTCGGCGAATGTCGGGTTGTCGTAGGCGTGGATGATGTAGTGATGCGCGGCGGGATGATCGGGCACCTTGGCCAGCACCTGCTCGACGAGTTGGCCGGCCTCGGCTTCCTTGCGCAGGGTCTTGTCCGATTTTTCCGCCGTCGCCATCAAGGCCAGGGCATAGAAGGAAGCGGCTTCGATGTCCTCCGGAAACTCCCGGTACACCCGCTCCCAGCCGTCCCTGAAACGCTCCAGGCTTTCCGGCTCCAGGCGCGCCGCCGCGCCATCGTAGTAAGCCAGGGTGGCGGCGATGTAACCGGTCTCGCGGGCAGTCTGGTTAGTGATGGCCTCGGCCTCGCGCAGCAGCTCCAGACCGCGCTGCAGGCGCTCCACGCTGGGCGGGTCGCTCCACAGGGGGTGCACGTAGCTCATGGCGATGCCCCAGCGCGCCAGCGCGCAATCCGGGTCTGCCTGGGCCGCCTTCGAGAATGCCGCCTCGGCACCGGCGTAGGTCATGTGGTGCAGCAAGGCCAGGCCCCGCTCCATCAGCGGGCTGGCCTCGGCGTTGCAGCTGACCGGAAACTCGATGGTCCCGAGCCGGTCGCCGTAATCGTCCACCGCCGCGGCGGTGCCGGCGCCGGGTTCAGGGCGCTCGGCGCCTGCCGGCGGGCCGGGCTCGGAGCACGACAGCGTCAACGCCGCGATCGCCGGCAGTAGCGATGCAAGTCTCGAAAGTCCCATGGTCTGTCTCCTTAATTCGTGGTCTTGCGGCGCATCCGGCGCCGCGCGTCAACAGGGGGTCGGCCTCAAGAAAAGTATAGAACAACGTTTATTGGATTCGCGATTTCCGCCTCGAAGCGAGCCGCTGCCGGCCGGGTCCCGGAAACACAACAGGCGGCCGATGGGCCGCCTGTTGCTTCGTGACCGGCCCGCGGAACGCTCCGCGCTGCAGCTGAAAGGGGGGGCGCTGCAGTTCGATCACATAGCCTGAGCATAGGACAATCCCGGCGCTTTGCAAGCAGCGCGCGTCGCGCCGCGGGGCGTCACTCGAGGCCCAGGCGCCGGTGCATGATGGGGCTGGTGGTGGTGTACTGCAGATGCACCTTGCGTTCGGGGTGCAACAGTTTCTGTATACCGAACGCCGCCAGCGCCGCTTCGTGAAAACCGCTGAGGATGAGTTTCTTCTTGCCCGGGTAGGTGTTGATGTCGCCCACCGCGAAGATGCCCGGCTCGCTCGTCTGGAACTGCTCGGTATCGACCTTGATCTGTTTTTTCGCCAGTTCCAGGCCCCAGTCGGCGATGGGCCCGAGGCTGGGGGAAAGTCCCCAGAACACGAACACCTCGTCGGCCTCGATCCGGTGCAATTCGCCCTTCGCGTCCGCCACACTCAGGCCCTCGAATGCGTCGCCATCGCTCAACACGGCTTGCACCCGGCCCTGGAATTCCTCCAACGGGGCCGTGCCAGTCAGGGCCTTCATCGCGCTCACCGAAGCCGGCGCCGCGCGGTACTCGGCGCGCCGGTGGATCAGGGTCAGTGAGCGTACCTTGTCGTGCAATTCCAGGGTCCAGTCGAGCGCGGAGTCGCCGCCGCCCAGGATCACGATGTCCCGGCCCTGCAGGCGCTCGGGCTGGGTGATCCGGTAATGGATGCACCGGCCCTCCCAATCCGCGGCCCCGGGGGCCTTCAGCCGGCGCGGCTCGAAAGCGCCGAGACCACCGGCGATGACCACCGTCCGGGTGAGGAATTCCGTGCCCGCGGAAGTGCCCAGCTCGAAGCGGCCGTCCGCATTGCGGGCCAGGCGCGTGACCGTCTGCCCGAGGTGGAAGGTCGCATCGAAGGGCTTGATCTGTTCCAGCAACCGGTCCACCAGTTCCTGGGCACCGACCACCGGCAGCGCCGGGATGTCGTAGATGGGCTTGTCGGGATACAGTTCGGCGCACTGGCCGCCCGGCACCGGCAGGGAATCGACCACATGGGCGGAGACGCCAAGCAGTCCGAGTTCGAACACCTGGAACAGGCCGGACGGTCCGGCCCCGACAATGACGACATCGGCGGCAATGGGCATGAGGTGACCTCGGTTGGCAGGTTTCCTGTTCAGGCTCGTTCTGCTACCTTGGGTTGAACGGCAAAATATCAAGCAGCATACATCGCGCCCGCAAGCCTTCTCCGATGACCGAACCACGTGAAATCCATCTCGAGGCCTCGTGGAAGTCCCGCCTCGAGCCCGAGTTCGCGCAACCCTACATGAATGAGCTGCGGGCTTTCCTGCTGGAGCGCAAGCGCGCCGGGGCGGTCATCTATCCGCCCGGCCCCAAGATTTTCAATGCGCTGAACTCGACCCCGTTCGATCGTGTGCGGGTGGTGATTCTCGGCCAGGATCCGTACCACGGCCCGGGGCAGGCCCATGGGCTGTGCTTCTCGGTGCGCCTCGGCGTGCCGACCCCGCCTTCGCTGCTCAACATCTTCAGCGAAATCGAATCCGACCTGGGCATCGAGCCGCCGGACCACGGCTGCCTGCAGCACTGGGCGGAGCAGGGCGTGCTGCTGCTGAACGCCGTGCTGACCGTGGAACGCGGGCGGGCCGGGTCGCATCAGGGCAAGGGCTGGGAGCGTTTCACCGACCAGGTGGTGCGGCTGCTGAACGCCGAGCGGGACGGCCTGGTTTTCATGTTGTGGGGCAACTATGCGCTGAAGAAGGGCGTGGTCATCGACCGCCAGCGCCACCTCGTTTTGACCGCGCCGCATCCCTCGCCGTTGTCCGCCAGCCGCGGCTTCTTCGGCTGCCGGCACTTCTCGCGCGCCAACGACTACCTGGCCGGGCAGGGCATGCAGCCCGTCGACTGGTCCCTGCCGCCGGCCGCCGGGGCGGAGCACATCTAGCGCGTCGATGCCCAGGAACGGCGGGTAACGAACCGCCAGGATATGCGGGCCCCATGTCAGGCATGGCCGTGTGCGGGGTTCAGGGCGAACGGCCCGGTGTCGAGCTAATCCGGGGTGTAGATGGCCAGGGCTTCGTCGATCGCCATCCAGTCGACGTGGGTGTCATGGAACACGTGCGCCTGCGGCTTGCGGTCGATGGGGCCATCGAGGGTGCCGAGCGCCACGTGCACTTCACCCGCCCAGCGCTCGGACCGGAACACCAGGCTGCTGCCGCACACCTTGCAGAAGCCCCGTTCCGCCCCGGGTGAGGAGGGATACCAGGTGAGCTCCCGCTCGCCCTGTTGCAGGTGGAATCGGGACTCTTCGAACCCGGCCCAGGTGACGTAACCGGCGCCATGCGCCTTGCGGCAGCGGGTGCAGTGGCAATGGGCGCACCACTTGCTGGGCAACTGCACGGCGAAGCGCACGGCCCCGCACAGGCAGCCGCCGGACACGGATTGTCTCTCATTCATCTCGCACCTCAGTGGGATAGGATGTACCAGCCGAGCCGCAGCCAGATTCCCAGCAGCGCCACGCAGCTCATCACGAACACCCAGAACCGGTGCAACACCGTGTTGTAGGTGGTGTGGATGACACTGTGCAGGCACCGCAGCACGACATACATCCAGGCCAGCGCTACCATCACGGGGTCCTGCACCATCAGCACCAGCGCCAGCACCATGGCGAGGTAGAACAGCACCGGGGTCTCGAACAGGTTGGCGAAGTTGTCGGCCGAAGCGGCGGAGTCCGTGAGCGCTGCGCGCCCGCGCGCACGGGTCGCCACGGCCTGGGGGTCGATGCGCTTGGCGCGCATCTCCCGGATGCGGGTAGCGTACATCCTCAGCATCACGGCGAAGGTGAGCGCCACCTGGATCAGGATCGGCAGCAACAGGGGTTTGTAGAACACGTTTGCCTCCCGGCGCGGGTTATCCCTGATTCTAGCAGAGGGCCCGGTGCCGCCATCAGCGGCCGGGGCCGCTCAGTCGTCGGCCAATTTCGCCATCGCGGCCAGCGCCTCACCGGCCAGGCGGTACTGGGTCCAGTCGTCCAGGGCGCGGGCACCGATCGTGCGGTAGAACTTCAGCGCCGGCTCATTCCAGTCCAGCACGGACCAGTCCAGCCGCCCGCACCCTCGCTGCACCGCCAGCCGCGCCAACTGCGCCAGCAGCCGGGTGCCGATGCCCCGGCCGCGAAAGTCGGGCCGCACGAACAGGTCTTCCAGGTAGATGCCCGGGCGCGCCAGGAAAGTGGAGTAATTGCCGAAGAACAGCGCGAATCCCGCCGGCGCGCCGCCCCATTCGGCGATCAGCACCTCGGCGGCCGGCACGGGGCCAAACAACGTCGCCTGCAGTTGCGCGGTGGTGGCCACCACCTCGTGGGCGAGGCGTTCATAGTCCGCCAGCTCCCGGATGAACTCCAGGATCAAGGCCTCGTCCCCGCTCCTGGCGGGACGAATGATCAATGCAGCAGGTGCGGGCAAGCGGACCCCCGTGAGCGCTTCGCCTCGCAGTGTGCCGGTTCGCGGTCAGGCGCGCAATGGCGCCGGCTGCTCGCCGAGCCGGCCCGCAGATCACTCAGGCATAGTCACGGTAGTGGCCGCGCCCGTAGCAACGTCGGTGCGGCGGCTCGTAAACGGCGGCATCGATGATGGACCACAGGTGGACGATCCAGCCCAGCAGAATCAGCCACAGCAGCCAGGTCATCACGAACATGAATGCGGCCGGCAGCACACGGCCCTGCAGCAGTTGCCCCAGTCCCGGAATGAAAAAGCTGGCGAGCGCCGCGATCACGTTTCCGGCGTAGCCTCGACTCATGCAAACATCCTCCGCTGGCGGTTTCAGGGTAATAGATGCAGGAACCATGCCAGCCGCCAGGCGTCGCCCGGCGGGGTTTTGCGGCTCCGGCCGCGGCGCTCGGGGGCCACTTTCGCCACTTGCCATGGTGAAATTGACCAAGGCGCCATCGCGCCCGGGCGCGGGCCGACGCCGGGCGCAGCCAGGGGCGCGGTCACGATATAATAGACAGTTGGCAATTGCCCCTTACAGACCAAGGAACAACGATCATGAGCTACCGACACATCCGGCTGCCCGAGAGCGGCGAGAAGATTCGCATCGTCGACAATCGCCTGCAGGTATCCGACCAGCCCGTGCTGGGCTTCATCGAGGGTGACGGCATCGGGCCGGACATCACGCGGGCCTGCCTGCGCATCTGGGATGCGGCGGTGGAAAAAGCCTACGGCGGCCGGCGCAAGGTGCACTGGGCGGAACTGTTCCTGGGCGAGAAGGCGGCCGGCATGTATGACGGCGACTACTTCCCCGCCGAGACCCTGGCGGCCGTGCAGGAGCTCACGGTGGCCATCAAGGGCCCCCTGACCACGCCGGTCGGGGGCGGATTCCGCTCCCTCAACGTCTCGCTGCGCCAGGAACTGGATCTCTACGCCTGCGTGCGCCCGGTGCGCTACTACCGCGGTGTTCCCTCGCCCATGCGCCACCCGGAAGACGTGGACGTGGTGCTGTTCCGGGAAAACACCGAGGACGTGTACGCCGGTATCGAGTACCAGGCGGGCACGCCCGAGAACGAGAAGCTGGCCCGCTTCCTGCGCGAGGAAATGGGCGCCGAGTTCTTCGAGGGCGCGGGCCTTGGCATCAAGCCAATCTCGGCGTTCGGCACCAAGCGCCTGGTGCGCAAGGCCATCGACTATGCCATCGCGCACGACCGCCCCAGTGTGACCCTGGTGCACAAGGGCAACATCCAGAAATTCACCGAGGGTGCATTCCGCAACTGGGGGTACGAATTGGCGGCCGAGGAGTTCCCCGAGCACACCATCACGGAAGCCGCCCTGTGGGAGGACCATGGTGGCGAGCGCCCGGAGGGCAAGGTGGTCATCAAGGACCGCATCGCCGACATCATGTTCCAGCTGATGCAGCTGCGGCCCGCCGAGTTCGACGTGATCGCCACCTCCAACCTGAATGGCGATTACCTGTCCGACGCGCTGGCCGCCGAGGTGGGCGGCATGGGCATCGCCCCGGGCGCCAACATCGCCGACCACGTCGCGGTGTTCGAGGCGACCCACGGCACGGCGCCCAAGTACGCCAACCTGGACAAGGTGAACCCCAGTTCGCTGATGTTCTCCGGCTGCATGATGTTCGAGTACATCGGCTGGACGGAAGCGGCGGACCGGATCGCGGCGGCCTTCGAGGCGACCGTGGGCCAGAAGATCGTCACCTACGACTTCGCCCGCCAGATGGAGGGCGCCAGCGAGGTGCCGACCTCGGGGTTCGCCGACGCGCTCATCGCGAATCTTTGAGCCGCGCGCGCCCCAACGCCGCCTGGCGCGACGCTTACCGGGCAGCGGCCGACTGCCTGGCATTGAGTGCGCCGGACGCGAAGTGCGAGGCGGTGGACCGACTGTGGAGCGAGCTCGAAGCCGATCGGCTGGAATTCGACTCCCGGGCCCGGCTGCCGGACGACGCAGCGCCGGGACGGCCGGATCGGCCGGAGCTGGTGCCCCCCTCGCGGGTGCCCCGCCGACGGCTGGGCAGTGCCGCGGGGCGCGCCGCCCTGGTGCATGCCATCGCGCACATCGAATTCAATGCCATCAACCTGGCGCTGGATGCCGCCTGCCGGTTTCGCGACATGCCGCCCGGGTTCGCCCGCGACTGGCTGAGCGTGGCGGCCGACGAGGCCCGCCACTTTCGGTTGCTGGAGCGACGGCTGGCCGATCTCGGTCATGCCTATGGCGACTTTCCCGCCCACGACGGGCTGTGGGAGATGGCCCGTCGCACCACGGATTCCTGCCTGCATCGCATGGCGCTGGTGCCCCGCGTGCTGGAGGCGCGGGGCCTGGATGTCACGCCGGGCATGATCCGACGCCTGCGTCAGACGGGGGATGGGGAGACCGCGGCCATCCTGGAACTCATCCTCGAGGAGGAGGTGCGCCACGTGGCGATCGGCACCCACTGGTTCCATTACTGCTGTGCGCAGCAGGGCCTGGACCCCGCCCGGACCTTCCTCGACCTTCTCGCAGCGCATTTCTCCGACGGCATTCACGGGCCATTCAATCTCCCGGCCCGTTACCGCGCCGGCTTCAGCCCCGAGGAAATGGAAGCCCTGTCCTGAGCCGGCCGCTGTCTCGGCGCTGGGGCAATGACTCGCCCCGCGGCCGGAGGGCAGAGCGCGCGCGTGACGACGGCCTCAGAAGGGCATCGCGGCCAGGTCCAGGTCCCCGGGCGTGACCCGCAGCACGCTGCCCTGCATATACCAGTCTCCGAGCACGATGCGTTGCGCGGCGCCTGCCGCCAACCGCAGGTCGTGTATGGCCGGCCGATGGGTGTGGCCGTGGATCAGGCGGTCCACGCCGTGCCGCGCGAAGGCCGCGGCGACGCTGTCCGCGTTGACGTCCATGATCTCCATGCCCGCCGCCGCCTTGTGCTCGGCGCTGCGGGCGCGGGCATCGTGCGCGGCCTCGATGCGCTCAGCCGGCGTGCGCGCCAGGAACTCCGCCTGCCACGCGGCTTGCCGCACCTGTTGGCGCACCTGCTGGTAGGCCACGTCATCGGTGCACAGGCTGTCGCCGTGCATCAGCAGCGTCGGCTGCCCGTACAGCTCGGCCACGTGTTCCTCGTCCAGCAGGCTCAGCCCCGCCTTACGGGCATAGTCCTCGCCGAGCAGGAAATCCCGGTTGCCGTGCATGAAAAAGCACGGCACCCCCTTGCGGGCCAGGGCCAGCAAGGCCGCGGCCACCGCCTCGGAGGTGGGCGTGGCGACGTCGTCGCCGAGCCAGTACTCGAACAGGTCGCCGAGGATGTACAGCGCGTCCGCCGCCGCCGCCTCGCCGGACAGAAACCCGAGCAGCTTCCGGGTCGCCTGCGGTCGGCTGTCGTCCAGGTGGAGGTCGGATATGAACAGCGTGGTCATGCGCTCGCGGCCAGGGACCTGCGTCAGTGAACCTCCACCGATTCGATCACCACCGTCTCCAGCGGCACGTCGCGGGGCGAGGTCGGCACGAAGCGGATATCGTCGACCACCTCCATGCCGGCAATGACCTTGCCGAACACGCAATAACCCCACTCACGGGAACTGCCCTGGCCGGTGTGGTCCAGCGCGCCGTTCACCTCGACATTGATAAAGAACTGCGAGTTGGCGGAATGCGGGTCGCCGGTGCGTGCCATGGCGACGGTGCCGCGCGCGTTGGTCAAGCCATTGTCGGCCTCGTTGAGCACGGGCTCCCGCGTGGGCTTGCGCTGCATGTCGGGCGTGAAACCGCCGCCCTGGATCATGAAGTGGCTGATGACGCGGTGAAAAATCGTGCCGTCGTAGAAACCGTCGCGGGCGTACTGGAGGAAGTTCTCGACCGTTTTTGGCGCTTCGGCCGGGTACAGTTCGATACGGATGTCGCCGCGGTTGGTATGCAGCGTGACTTCCGGGTTGGCCACGGGGGCCGTTTCCTGCGCCTGGGCGAGCCCGGCGCACAGGGCCAGGGTGGTGGCCAGGCGGGTGAACCATTTCATGGGGGTGACGTCTCCGGTGAACCTTCAGGCCGACCATGATACTTGCCCGCGGAACGGGGTGGAAGGCGCCGGCGGGCGGGGCCGGGCGGCGCCCCGTTGACGGCGCGGTGGCGCCTCCCGCAGGGCCGGCCCGGGCCCGTTTTCGGGGGGGCTTCGGAGCCCCCGGACGGGGTGCTTTTGTGGTATCATTGAGCGCAGTCAATGACACCCGGTCCGGTCCCATTTTCCACGTATTTTTCATACCTTTAACTCAAAGAATTTCAATTAGTTAAAGGATTTTCGGAGAATATTTCTTAAATGGCTGAAGTCGCCAAGGAAGTGCTGCAGGTCAATCTCGAAGACGAGATGCGCCAGTCCTATCTGGACTACGCCATGAGCGTCATCGTCGGACGCGCTTTGCCCGACGTTCGGGATGGCCTCAAGCCGGTCCATCGCCGGGTGCTGTACGCCATGAGCGAGCTCGGCAACGACTGGAACAAGGCCTACAAGAAATCGGCCCGCGTGGTCGGTGACGTGATCGGCAAGTACCACCCGCACGGCGATGCCGCGGTGTACGACACCATCGTGCGCATGGCCCAGCCATTCGCCATGCGCTACCTGCTGGTCGACGGACAGGGCAACTTCGGCTCGGTCGACGGCGACGCGCCGGCCGCCATGCGGTACACCGAAGTGCGCATGGCGCGCATGGCGCACGAACTGCTCGCAGACATCGATCGCGACACGGTGGAGTTCGGCCCCAATTACGACGAATCCGAGCACGAGCCGCTGGTGCTGCCCACCCGGGTGCCGAACCTGCTGGTCAACGGCTCGGCCGGCATCGCGGTCGGCATGGCGACCAACATCCCGCCCCACAACCTCGGCGAGGTGATCGACGCCACCATCGCGCTCATCGACGACCCGGAGCTCGACATCGACGGCATCATGGCGCTGCTGCCGGGCCCGGATTTTCCCACCGCCGCCCTCATCAATGGCGCCCAGGGCATCCACGAGGCCTACCACACCGGCCGCGGCCGCATCTATATGCGGGCCCGCTCGCACGTCGAGAGCGACGAGCGCAGCGGCAAGGATTCCATCATCGTCACCGAGCTTCCCTACCAGGTCAACAAGGCGCGGCTGCTGGAGAAGATCGCCGAGCTGGTCAAGGAAAAGAAGCTCGAGGGCATCACCGAACTGCGCGACGAATCCGACAAGGACGGCATGCGCGTGGTGATCGAGCTGCGGCGGGGCGACGTACCCGAGGTCGTGCTCAACAACCTCTACCAGCACACCTACATGCAGCACGTGTTCGGCATCAACATGGTGGCGTTGGTCGATGGCCAGCCCCGGCTGCTGAACATCAAGGAGGTGCTGGAAGCATTCATCGGCCATCGCCGCGAGGTGGTGACCCGCCGCACGCTGTTCGATCTGCGCAAGGCGCGCAACCGCGCCCACGTCCTGGAAGGCCTGACGGTGGCGCTGGCCAACCTGGACGAACTGATCGAGCTGATCAAGTCCTCCGCCACGCCGGCGGAGGCGAGGGAGCGATTGATGGCCCAACCGTGGAGCCCGGGCCTGGTCGCGGAGATGCTGGGCCAGAGCGGCGCGGAGCTGTCCCGGCCCGAGGACCTCGAGCCGCAGTTCGGCCTGCAGGACGACGGCTACCAGCTCTCACCCGTGCAGGCGCAGGAGATCCTCAACATGCGCCTGCATCGCCTGACCGGGCTGGAGCAGGAGAAACTCACGGACGAATACCGGGAGATCCTCACCACGGTGCGCGAGCTGGTGCGCATTCTTTCCGAGCCCGAGCGCCTGATGGAGGTGATTCGCGCGGAACTAAATGAGATCCGCGAGCAATATGCCGACCAACGGCGCACCGAAATCATCGAGCAGCGCCTGGACCTCAGCCTGGAGGACCTCATCGAGGAGGAGGACGTGGTGGTGACGCTCTCGCACGCGGGTTATGCCAAGTCGCAGCCCATGGACCGGTACCGGGAGCAGAAGCGCGGCGGCAAGGGCAAGTCCGCGACTCGCGTCAAGGAAGAGGATTTCATCGACGAGCTGTTCATCGCCAACACCCACGACACGCTGCTGTGCTTCACCAGCCGCGGCAAGGTGCACTGGATGAAAGTCTACGAGCTGCCGCAGGCCAGCCACGCGAGCCGCGGCAAACCGATCGTGAACCTGCTGCCGCTGGAGAAGGACGAGCGCGTCAACGCGGTGCTGCCGGTGCGGGAGTACCGCGACGACCAGTTCGTGTTTTTTGCCACCCGCCGGGGCATCGTCAAGAAGACCGCGCTGTCCGCCTACTCGCGGCCGCGCGCCAACGGCATCTGGGCCATTGACCTGCCCGAAGACGACGAACTCGTCAAAGTCGAGATCACCGACGGCGAGCGCGACATCATGCTGTTTTCCAGTTCCGGCAAGTGCATTCGCTTCGCCGAGCAGGATGTACGGCCCATGGGACGCGTGGCCCGCGGCGTGATCGGCATCCGCCTGCAGGGCGATCAGCGGGTGGTTTCGATGCTGGTGGTGGGCGAAGGTGATGTACTCACCGCGACCGAGAACGGCTTCGGGAAACGCACCCGCGCCGACGAGCACCACGTCCAGGGCCGGGGCGGCCAGGGCGTGATCGGCATCCAGACTTCCGAGCGCAACGGCGCGCTGGTCGCCGCCATCCAGGTGGCCGACGAAGATGACATCATGCTCATTTCCGACGGCGGCACCCTGCTGCGAACGCCCGCCCGGGACATCTCGACGCTCGGCCGCAACACGCAGGGCGTGACCCTGATTCGCCTGAACGAGGAGGAGCAGCTGGTCGGGCTGGCCCGCATCGAGGGCGAGGACGAATCGGAGGCGGAAGAGGCGTGACAAAGCCAACGGTCGTCGGCGGCATCGGGCAGATCCACGTGGGTGCGCAGGACATCCGCCGCGCGGTGGCGTTCTATCGTGACGTGCTGGGCCTGCCGCTGCTGTTCGAGGTGCCGGACCAGAACATGGCGTTTTTCGATTGCGGCGGGGTTCGCCTGTACCTGAGCGAGGATGCCAGCGAGGCGTTTCCTTCCCACCCGCTCATTTACTACCACACGCCGGACATCAACGCCGCCTGCGCGGCCATCGCCGCGCACGGCGTCAGCTTCGAGCGCGAGCCGCACGTGGTGCACCGCACGCCCGAGATGGAATTATGGATGGCCGGCTTCCGCGATTCGGAGGGGAACTTCATCCACCTCATGAGCGAGGTGGCCCTCTCCGCCTGAGGCCGGCCCGCGGGCCTCCGCGCGTGCCGCTACAGCGACTGCAGCACGTGCTCGGCGGCGCTGACGCGGAACTCGCCGGGTGCCTCCACGAACAGTTGCGTGACCACGCCGTCCTCGGCCACCAGCGCAAAGCGCTGCGAACGCTGGCCCATGCCGAATGCGCTGGCGTCCATCCCCAGGCCCAGCGCGGCGGTGAATGCGCCATTGCCGTCGGCCAGCATGTCGATGCCCCCGGCGTTGGCGCTCTTGCCCCAGGCGCTCATCACGAACACGTCATTGACGGCCATGCACGCAATCGCATCCACGCCCTTGCCGCGTATGTCCGCCTCGAGTTCGATGAAGCCTGGCAGGTGCTTGGCTGAACAGGTGGGGGTGAAGGCACCGGGCACCGCGAACAACACCACCGTGCGTCCGGCGAAGTACTCCGACGTCGACTGGGCGTCCGGCCCCTCCGGCGTCATCATCGTCAGCTTGGCTTCGGGAATTCGGTCACCGACCTGAATGCTCATGGGTATTCTCCTTTCTTAAGGCTCATGCCGCACAACGCGGCGGTTCAATTCGAATGGCGGTCATGGCTCGCTCCGCTCGGGCACCTTCGCGCCGCGCGCTCATGCTTCCGCCCCCAGCCGCACCACGGTGCGGCCCAGGGAGTCGCCGGCCAGCATGGTCTCGAAGTGCCCGGCCAGCCCTTCGAGGGAAATCTCGTGCTCGGCGATGCGGTCCAGCAGGGGTGGCTTCCAGTCGCCCGCCAGGCGCTCCCAGACCTCCAGGCGGATGTCGTAGGGGCAGTTCGAGGAGCTGATGCCGAGCAGGCTGGCGCCGCGGATGATGAATGGCATCACCGTGGTCTGCAGCCCGATGCCGCCGGCCATGCCGCAACAGGCGATGTTGCCGTAGGGCATGATGGCGCGCGTGATGCCGCTGAGCATGTCGCCACCCACGTTTTCCACGCAACCGGCCCAGCGGGCGGTCTCCAGGGGCCGTTGCCCCCAGTGCAGTTCGTGCCGGGAAATGCACTGCGTGGCGCCGAGCGCCTCGAGGTAGTCGAATTGCTCCAGCTTGCCGCTGATGGCGTGCACGTCGTAGCCGGCATGGCTGAACAGGTTGACCGCCAGGCTGCCGACTCCGCCAGTGGCGCCGGTGACCAGGATCGGGCCCTGGTCCGGGCGCTGCCCGTTGGCCTCCATCCGGTACAGGCAGAGCCCGGCGGTGAAGCCCGCGGTGCCGAGCGCCATGGCTTCCCGCAATGACAGGCCCGCCGGCAGTGGCACGATGCTGCGGCTGTCGAGGCGCTGGTACTCGGCATACCCGCCGTCACGGGTCTCCGACAGCCCGGTGCCGGTCACCAGCACCTCATCGCCAACGGCGAAGCGCTCGCTGTCCGAGGCCACCACCACGCCCGCCACGTCGATACCGCCGCACAACGGAAAGCGGCGCAGGATCTTGCCCTTGCCGGTGCCGGCCAGCGCATCCTTGAAGTTGACGCTGGAGAAGTGGCAGCGGATGAGGACATCGCCCTCGTTGAGGTCGTCCACCGAGACCTGTTCGATTCCGGCCCGGTATCCGTCGCTGTCATCGTGAATGCGGAACGCGTTGAATTGCTCGGGGATGGCGCTCATGCAATGGCCCTCAAAGCTGTTCTCAAGCCCTCAATGTTAGCAGGTGACGCCGCTCGTCGGGTGGCCGCGATCGCCCGCTACCCGCGGCGCGCTCTGCAGCCGTCTCTGCCGCGTTTCAGTTGGCCCGGTGGATGGCGCGCTGGTCCACTGCCAGCGCCGCCTCGTGAATGGCCTCCGACAGCGTCGGGTGGGCGTGCACGATGCGCGCGAGGTCCTCGCTGGAGCCGTGGAATTCCATCGCCACCACGCACTCTGCGATCAGCTCGGAAGCGTTTGCACCCATGATGTGCACCCCGAGCAATTCGTCGGTCTCCGCGTGCGCCAGCACCTTGACCATGCCCGCGGCATGGCCGAGCGCCAGCCCGCGTCCGGTGGCGGCAAAAGGAAACGAGCCGGCCCGGAATTCGATCCCCTCGGCCGCCAGTTCCTGGCTGGTCCTGCCCACCCAGGCGATCTCGGGATCCGTGTATATCACCCAGGGCACGGTGTCGAAGTGAATGTGTGCGGGCAGGCCCGCGATCAGCTCGGCCACCGCGATGCCTTCCTCGGAAGCCTTGTGAGCGAGCATGGGGCCGCGCACGCAGTCCCCGATGGCCCACACGCCCTCGGCGCTCGTCTGCGAACGCTCATTGACCTCGATCTGGCCATTGCCGGTCAGGGCCACGCCCGCATCCTCGGCCAACAGCCCGTCGGTGAATGCGCGCCGGCCGACCGCGACCAGCAAGCGGTCGAAGCCAAGCTCTTGTTCGCCATCGGTGGTCTCGAGGCTCACCCGCACCTCGCCGTCATCGACACGGGCACCCTTGACCAGCGTGCCGAGACGGATGTCGAGACCCTGCTTCTTGAATTCGCGGGCCGCGGCCCGGCTGACGTCCCGATCCACCAGCGGCAGAAAGTCGGGCAGGGCCTCGAGCAGGGTCACCTCGGCGCCGAGGCGCGACCACACGGAGCCCAGTTCGAGGCCGATCACGCCGGCGCCGATCACGCCCAGCCGCTTGGGCACCGTGCTGAAATCCAGCGCCCCCACGTTGTCCACGACGTACTCGCCGTCGTAGTCCACCCCGGGTATGGCAATGGGTATCGAGCCGGTGGCGAGGATCACGTTGCCCGCCTCGAGCTGCTCGGTCGCGCCCGAGTCCGCCCGTGTCACCTCGACCCGCCGGCCCGCCAGCAGGCGCCCGCGCCCGTGGAACGCCTGGATCTTGTTGGCCTTGAACAGGCCCGCCACGCCGGTATTCAGCTTCTGCACGATGCCATCCTTGCGCGCCTGCATCTGCTCGACATCGAAGCGGCTGTCGGCGACCGTGATGCCATGGTCGGCGTAATCGTGTTGCAGGTGATGCCAGTGCTTGGTGGAATCGAGCAGCGCCTTGGACGGGATGCAGCCCACGTTGAGGCAGGTGCCGCCCAGCGCCGGCTTGCCGTCCTTGCCGGTATACATGTCGATGCAGGCCGTCTTGAGGCCCAGCTGGGCGGCGCGTATGGCGGCCACGTAGCCTCCCGGGCCGCCGCCGATCACCACTACGTCGAACTGTTCTGCCATCTCGTTTCCCATGCCTCGCACCTGGCCCGCTCAAGGGCCCGGGGCGTTATCGATCGGCGCTCTTCAAACCAATGTCCGCGCCGCCGTCACAGGTTCAGCAACAGGCGGGCCGGGTCTTCCAGGGCATCCTTGAGCGCCACCAGGAACAGCACCGCCTCGCGCCCGTCGATGATGCGGTGGTCGTAGCTGAGGGCCAGGTACATCATCGGGCGCACCACGATCTCGCCCTCCTGCACCACCGGACGCTCCTTGATGCTGTGCATGCCGAGGATGGCGCTCTGCGGCGGGTTCAGCATCGGCGTCGACAACAAGGAGCCGAACACGCCGCCGTTGGTGATGGTGAATGTCCCGCCCTGCAGGTCCTCCAGCGCGATGCTGCCCTCGCGGGCCTGGGCGGCGAACGCGCGGATGCCGCGCTCGATCTCCGCCAGGGTCATGTGCTCGGCGCTGCGCAGCACCGGCACCATCAGGCCCCGCTCGGTGGACACCGCGATGCCGATGTCCTGGTAGCCGTGGTAGACGATCTCGTCCCCTTCCAGCGAGGCATTGACCACCGGATACTTGCGCAAGGCATCGCAGGCCGCGCGCACGAAGAACGACATCAGGCCCAGTTTCACCCCGTGCTCCTGCTCGAAGGCCTCCCGGTACCGGGCGCGCAGGTCCATCACCGCCTTGAGATCGACTTCGTTGAAGCTGGTCAGGATGGCGGCGGTATTCTGGGCCTCCTTCATGCGCTCGGCGATGCGCGCCCGCAGCCGCGTCATGCGCACGCGCTCTTCGGGGCGCGCGCCGCCGCCGGACTGCATGTGCCGCACCACGTCTGCCTTGGTCAGGCGCCCGCCGCGCCCGCTGGCCGGCACCTGCGAGACATCGATCTGTTCCTGCTCGACGATGCGCCGCGTGGCCGGGCTGAGCCGGTCCGCCTCGGCGGCCGGCGCCGGCCGCGACGCCTCCCGGGGTTCCGTTGGCGCTGCGGCCTCGGGTTCGAGCGCCGCCTCCTCGATCACCGCCAGCACCTCGCCGCTGGTCACGGTCTCGCCGCTCGGGCGCAGGATTTCCTTCAGTACTCCATCGACCGGGGCCGGCACCTCCAGCACCACCTTGTCGGTTTCCAGGTCCAGCAGGTTCTCGTCGCGCCGCACGGTGTCCCCGGGCTGCCGGTGCCACGCCGCGACGGTGGCGTCGGCGACGGATTCCGGCAGGACGGGTACTTTGATTTCGATGCTCATGGTGATTCCCTTTGGGGTCCCTGGTGATGTTAGCTGGGGTCGCCCGTACCCGCGCTCAATGCCCGGGCGACCAGTGCTTCCTGCTCCTGCACATGCATGGAGAAGTGGCCCACCGCCGGCGCCGAGGAAATGCTCCGTCCGACATAGAACAGCGCCTGGCCGTCCTGCTGGCAGGCCTGCAGGTGGTGGCGAATCTGGTACCAGGCACCCTGGTTCTTGGGCTCTTCCTGGCACCAGACGAGCTCCCGGGCCTGCGGATAGCGCTGCAGCACCTCGATGAGCAGCGGCTCGGGGAACGGGTGCAACTGCTCGACCCGCACCAGCGCAACCGCGGCATTGCCGGACTCGCTGCGGGCCTCGTCCAGGTCGTACCAGACCTTGCCCGAGCAGAGCACCACCCGCTCCACGGCGGGCTTGTCGTCCACCTTGCGGTCGTCGATCACCTGCTGGAACCTGCCCGTCTCGAGCAGCTCCAGCAGCGAGGTGGAGGCCGGGTTGCGCAGCAGGCTCTTGGGCGTCATCACGATCAGCGGGCGGCGCGTGTTGCGGAGCATCTGGCGCCGGATCATGTGGAACATCTGGGCGGGCGTGGAAGGGACGCACACCTGGATATTGCCGCCGGAGCACATCTGCAGGAACCGCTCGAGGCGGGCGCTGGAATGTTCCGGGCCCTGGCCCTCGTAGCCGTGGGGCAGAAACAGCACCAGCCCGCACATCCGACCCCACTTGGCTTCGCCGGAGGTCAGGAACTGGTCGATCACCACCTGGGCGCCGTTGGCGAAATCGCCGAACTGGGCCTCCCAGATCACCAGGGTCTCCGGGGCCGCGGTGGCGTAGCCGTACTCGAAGCCGAGCACGGCCTCCTCCGAGAGCAGCGAGTCGATGACGGTGATGTCGACGGCCTCGTTGACCTGGCGCAATGGCAGCAGGGTGCTGCCGTCGTCCTGGCTGTGCAGCACCGCGTGGCGATGGAAAAACGTGCCGCGGGCGGAATCCTGGCCCACCAGCCTGAGGCCGGTGCCATCCTCGGCGAGGCTGGCATAGGCCAGCGTCTCGGCGAAGCCCCAGTCCATCGGCAGTTCGCCGGCGGCCATGCGGCGCCGGTCGTCGATGATGCGCTGCACCCGCGGGTGCAGGGTGAAGCCCTCGGGGATGTCGGTGAGGCGCGCGGACAGGGAACGGGCCCGATCCAGGCTGATGGAGGTATCCGGCTCCGCGATGTCGCCATCGTGGTCAAAGTCGTGCCAATTGGCGGCGAACTGGTTGGTGCGCGGCTGATCCTCGACGTCCGCCACCTGCTCGCCGTGGTCCAGGCGCTGCCGGTAGTCGTCCATCAGGTGGCGCGCTTGCGCCTCGTCGAGCACGCCTTCCGCCACCAGCTGGCCGGCGTACTTCTCGCGGGTGGTCGGCAACTGGCGAATGATGCGATACATCTCGGGCTGGGTGGCGGCCGGCTCGTCCGCCTCGTTGTGACCGTGGCGGCGGTAGCACACCAGGTCGATCACCACGTCGCGCTTGAAACGGACGCGGAAATCACAGGCAATTTTCATCACGTGGTGCACCGCCTCGGGGTCATCCGCGTTCACGTGGAAGATGGGCGCGTGCACCATCTTGGCGATGGTGGTGCAATACAGGGTCGAGCGGGCGTCCTCGCGCTTGCTGGTCGTAAACCCGATCTGGTTGTTCACCACGATGTGCAGGGTGCCGCCCACGGCAAAGCCGCGCGTCTCGGACATCTGGAACAGCTCCATCACCACGCCCTGGCCGGAGAAGGCGGCGTCGCCGTGGATCAGGATCGGCATTACCTGGTCATGGCCGGTGTCGCCGCGCCGCACCTGGCGCGCGCGCGCGGAGCCGACCACCACCGGATCCACGATCTCCAGGTGCGAAGGGTTGAAGGCCAGCGCCATGTGCACCTCGCCGCCGGGGGTCTGGATGTCGGAGGCATAACCGAGGTGGTACTTGACATCACCGGAGCGCAGCGGGTCCTCGTCGGCGTGGCGGCCCTCGAACTCGGCGAACAGCATGGCCGGCGATTTGCCCAGGATGTTCACCAGCACATTCAGGCGGCCGCGGTGCGCCATGCCCATCACCACTTCCTGCACGCCCTGGCTGCCGGCGTGCAGCATGGTCTCGTGGAGCAGGGGAATCAGGCTGTCGCCGCCCTCCAGCGAGAAGCGTTTCTGGCCCACGTAGCGCGTGTGCAGGAATTTCTCCAGCCCTTCGGCAGCGGTCAACAGCTCGAGGATGCGCACTTTCTCCTCGCGGCTGACATCGTAGCGCCCGTCGCTGCCTTCCAGTCGTTGCTCCAGCCAACGACGCTTGTCGGTGTCCTGGATGTGCATGTACTCCACGCCGATGCTGCTGCAGTAAACGCGCTGGCAGAGCGCATGCATTTCCCGGAGTCGCATGCGCCCGGGGCCGGCGGCCAGCGTGCCGGTGTCGAACTCGTGGTCGAGGTCGGCCGTCTCCAGGTCGTGGAACTCGAGCGCCAGGTCGGGCACCGGCGGGTGATGGGGCCGGCCCAGGGGGTCGAGACGCGCGTTCTCGTGGCCGCGCACGCGAAACGCATTGATCAGCCGCAGCACGCCGGCCTGCTTGTGATCGGTGAAGGCAGTCCAGCCGGCCAGCTGGGGGCCGGTCAGGTGGCCGTCGAGCGGCAGCTTGCGGAAACGCTCCGCCACCGCCCGATGGCTGCGCTCCGGCGCCTCGGTGGTGGGCCATGATTCGAACAGCCGTCGCCACTGCTCGGGCACGCTGGCCGGGTCATCCAGCCACGCGTCGTAGAAGGCCTCGAGGTACGCGGCATTGCCGCCGTACAGGTGCGAGGATTGGTAGAGTTGCTCCAGGCTTGAGCTCACTTGTTACCCGCGTGCCGTATGTATTTTCAGCGGCTGGCCCGCCGCCGCAGTTCTCGAGACGCCGACCCAGGGACCGGCGTTAGCGGGGCAGGGCGGCGAAACCGCTGAGTATACCGTGACATGTGTTGCACATCACGGTTTTGCAAGGCCCGCGGGGCGCCGCTCGGTGGCCCCGCAGGCCTGGCTCAGCGCTCCCGGAAGCGGAGGTGGCCGTCGTTCAGCAGCGCGCTCAGCGCGGCCAGGTCGTCGTCAGCGAGGGCCTGCGGCAGCGGGCCCGGGCCGTCCGGATCGCACAGCCAGGCTGCCAGATCCAGCGAGCAGGGGTAGCGGGCCCCAGCTGCATACAGCCGCGCTCGACCACGCTCCTCGATCCACGCCAGCCGCGTCCAGGGATTGCGCGCGACCCGCGCCCCGGAGCGCAGCCGCCGCTCGACCTCTCCGGTCCCCACGGGAGCTGGGCGCGGCTCCGGCTCCTGCGCGAGCCGGAAGCGGGTGAGGAAGCGGCCGGCGAAATCGGGAAAGTCGACGCGGCCGGTCAGCTCCGCATCCAGCAGGGCGGCAAGGCCTTGCAGGGCCGGCGTGGTGATCTCGCCAGCCCGCGGCCCGGGCGCCAGGGGTGGGTCGCGATAACGCCCGCCCTCCCCGGGGGTGAGCGCGAGTTCCTCGCCCAGCGCGATGAGCAGCTCCGCGGCACTGGGCGCGCGGAGGCCGACCGACCAGGTCATGCCGGGCTCCAGGGCCACGCCATGGTGGGCAATGCCGGGTGGCAGGTACAGCAGGTCGCCCGCGGCCAGCACCCACTCCTGCTCGGGGGTGAACTGCGCCAGCACGCGCAGCGGGCAGTCCGGCACCAGCGCCGGGTCGAATGTCGTGGCGATCTGCCAGCGCCGCCGCCCGCTGGCCTGGAACAGGAACACGTCATACTGGTCGACATGTGGCCCCACCGAGCCCCCCGTGACCGCGTAACTGATCATCAGGTCGTCGAGCCGCCACTGGGGCAGGAACCGGAAGCGGGCCAGGAACGACTGCAGCGGCGGATAATGCTTCTCCACGTCCTGGACCAGCAGGGTCCAGTGCTGCGCCCCGAGGCCGGCGAACACGCTTTCCTCGAAAGGCCCGTGACGCACGCGCCAGTCGTGGTCCGGGTAGCGGCCCGCCACCAGGCGGGCATTGGCGTCCGGCTCGCAGGCCAGGCCGGCCAGGTCGTGCTCATCCAGGGGCGGTTCGAAGCCGGGGATGGCGCCGGGGATATGGCACGCCGTGCGCTGCCAGTGACGCGCCAGGAAATCTTCGACGGTGAGCGCGCCCAGGGGCGCGGCAGCGCTCATTCGTCCACGCGCGCGGCCAGCTCGGCGGCCAGGCCGGTGTACGTGGCCGGCGTCAACTCCAGGAGCGATGCGCGCGCCGGTTCCGGAATATCGAGGCCGCGGATGAATTCATGCAGCGCCTCCCGGGTAATCGCCTTGCCGCGGGTCATGGCCTTCAGTTGCTCATAGGCCTGCTCGAGCCCGTAGCGGCGCATGACCGTCTGGATGGGCTCGGCCAGCACCTCCCAGGCGGCATCCAGGTCTGCCGCCAGGCGCTCCGGGTCCACCTCCAGCTTGCCCAGCCCCTTGAGCAGGGCATGGCCGGCAATGACGGCATGCCCGATGGCCGGGCCGATGCTGCGCAAGGCTGTCGAATCGCTGAGGTCGCGCTGCCAGCGCGACACCGGCAGCTTGCCGGCCAGGTGCCCGAGCAGCGCGTTGGCCAGGCCCAGGTTGCCCTCGGCATTCTCGAAATCGATCGGGTTGACCTTGTGCGGCATGGTCGATGATCCGACTTCGCCGGCCACGGCCTTCTGGCGGAAATAGCCCAGCGATACGTATGCCCACAGGTCGCGGCTCAGATCCAGCAGGATGACCTGGTAGCGGCACAGTGCGTCGAACAGTTCCGCCATCCAGTCGTGCGGCTCGATCTGGGTGGTGTACGCGTTCGGCTCCAGCCCGAGCGAGGCCACGAAGCGCTGTGACAGGCCGGCCCAGTCCAGGTCCGGGCAGGCTGCGAGGTGGGCATTGAAGTTGCCCACCGCGCCGTTCATCTTGCCGCGTGGGCGCACGGCGGCGATGGCGGCCGACTGGCGCCGCAGACGGGCGGCGAAGTTGGCCAGTTCCTTGCCCAGCGTGGTGGGCGAGGCGGCCTGCCCATGGGTGCGGGACAGCATCGGCTGGTCCGCGTGGCGCCGGGCGAGCTCCGCCAGGGCGGCCTCGATGTCCGCGTGCAAGGGCTGCAGCACCGATGCGCGCAGGTCCGTCAGCATCAGCGCATAGGCCAGGTTGTTGATGTCTTCCGAGGTGCAGGCGAAGTGCAGGAAACCGGTTCGCCCGGCCAGCCCGGGGTGCCCGGCGAAGCGTTCGCCCAGGTAATACTCGACTGCCTTGACGTCGTGGTTGGTGGTGTTTTCGAGGGCCTTGACGCGTTGCGCATCCTGCTCGCCGAAGGCCGACAGCAACTCCTCGAGGAACCCGCTGGCGCCCGCGTCGAGGGCCGGAAATTCGGGCAGCTCGGGATGCCCGGCGAGGGCCTGGAACCAGCGCACCTCGACCAGCACCCGGTAACGAATCAGGCCGTATTCGCTGCACAGGCGCCGCAATTCGGTGGTGCGTTCCGCGTAGCGCCCGTCGACGGGCGAGATGGCGGTCAGCGGGGTCAAATCCATGGGCCGGGCCTGTTTCGCATCCACGTTTTGCAGACCTCAATCATACACGCAGGCGACCTTCCGAACACGGACCCGGCCCCGAACGGCGGGTCCCGATCGGCGTATAATCGGACCCTGCGGGTGGCGCCGCGCCGCCGCCTGCGCCCGAGGCCAACGGAGTACGCCATGACCAGCCAGGACAAGGGCCCGACCCGTACCGAACACGACAGCATGGGCGAGTTGCAGGTGCCGGCCGACGCGCTGTGGGGCGCGCAGACGCAACGCGCCGTCGACAATTTCCCGATCAGCGGCCTGAGCATGCCGCGCGCCTTCATTCGCGCGCTCGGCCTGATCAAGGCGGCGGCCGCCGAGGCCAACCGGGAGCTGGGCCTGCTGGATGGCCCGCGGGCGGACGCCATCGTGGCCGCGGCCGCGCGGGTGGCGGCCGGCGAGGTCGATGCCCACTTCCCGATCGACGTCTTCCAGACCGGTTCCGGCACCAGTTCGAACATGAACGCCAACGAGGTGATCGCCCACCTGGTCAACGAGGCCGGCACGGTGCAGGTGCACCCCAACGATCACGTCAACATGAGCCAGAGCTCCAACGACGTCATTCCCACGGCAATCCAGGTGAGCGCCTGCCTGGAGGGCGATGGCCAGCTGCTGCCGGCGCTGGAACACCTGCAGGCGACGCTGGAAGCGCGCGCCGGGGAGTTGGCGGACGTCGCCAAGACCGGGCGCACGCACCTGATGGACGCCATGCCGGTCACTTTTGGCCAGGAGCTGGGTGGCTGGGCCGCGCAGATCCGCTCTGGGCGCAAGCGCGTCAAGGGCGCGCTCAAGCGCCTGCGCTATCTGCCGCAGGGTGGTACGGCGGTGGGTACCGGCATCAATGCGCCGCCGGAGTTCGGCCCCGGGGTGGCCGCCCAGCTGCGCGAGGCCACGGGCTTCAAGTTCAAGCCCGCGGACAACTGTTTCGAGGGCATCAGCTCGCAGGACGCCGCGGTCGAACTGTCCGGGCAGCTGAAGACGCTGGCCTGCAGCCTGATGAAGATCGCCAACGACCTGCGGCTGATGAACTCCGGCCCGCTGGCCGGCATCGGCGAGATCGAGCTGCCGGCCCTGCAGCCCGGCTCGTCCATCATGCCGGGCAAGGTCAACCCGGTCATCCCCGAGGCCGTGTGCATGGTGTGCGCGCAGGTGATCGGCAACGATGCAGCCATTACCGTCGGCGGCCAGGCGGGCAATTTCCAGCTCAACGTCATGCTGCCCATGATCGCCCACAACCTGCTGCAGAGCGTGCAGCTGCTCGCCAACGCCAGCCGCCTGCTGGCCGATTCGGCCATCGCCGGCTTCACGGTGCGCAGCGCGCGGGTCAACGAGGCGCTGGCGCGCAACCCCATCCTGGTCACCGCGCTGAACCCGGTGATCGGCTACGAGAAGGGCGCCGCGACCGCCAAGCAGGCCTACCGTGAGGGGCGGCCCATCAAGGACGTGGCGCGCGAGACCACCGGGCTTTCCGAAGAGGAACTGGACCGCTTGCTGGATCCGCTGGACCTTACCCGGGGCGGGATCAGGAAATAACGGCGACGGCTCCGGCCCGGCGGCCGGGCGCCGGTTCAGTGCTTCAGTTGTCGGTCGCCCGGTGTCGCAGCCACAGCGCCGCACCCAGGAACACCGCCGCCACCAGCAGGCCGATCAGCATGTGCTGCGAGAACAGCCGGTCGAGCATGTTGGCCACTGACACCGCGTGATCGAAATCGTCTGTGATCGGGATGCCGAGCGCGGCGCCCATCTCGCCGTCGTGCTCGCCGCCGGACATGATCAGCGGGCTGTTGGCGAACCAGTCCCAGATCAGCCCGCCGAGATTGCTCTTGAGCGTGAAGGTGCGCAGGAAATCGATCCAGATCTGCAGCACCGCGAACACCGTGGGCGGGACCAGCGCGAACAGCAGCGGGATGCGCGGCGCGAACGAGGAGACCAGCATCAGCCAGCCATACAGCGGCAGCGCCCAGATGGCCTGCGCGAAGTACGACAGCAGGATCATGCCCCAGGCCTTGAACGGATTGGCCAGGCCGAGGAACAGGGTCCACGGGTTCTCGCCCAGCGCCAGCACCACGATGGAGAAGATGAGGGTCATGATGGCGTGCGTGATCACGAACACCACCCAGAAGATCAGCGGCGCCAAGAACATGGCCGCCAGCAGCTTGGAGGCGACCGTCAGCGTGTCGGAAGCGGGCAGGGACTTCCAGAACAGGATGCTGCGGTCCTTGCGGTCGTCGTACAGCGAACCCAGCAGGTAGAAGAACACCACGAAGGCCAGCACCGTGGTGAAGAACCCGGCGCTCACCAGCATGCCCTCGTACATCACCTTGCCGCGCAGCTCGGGGTCGGTGCCGGCGATGTGGCGGATCAACTCCCGCAGCGTGTGGAATTCGTTGTCGAAATAGTTGAAGGTGATGATGAACATCAGCGTCAGCACGATGTAGATGCCGCCGATCACGATCGGCGTGGTGCGGAAGGCGCCCTGGTTCTCCCAGTACTCGCGCTGCATCAGGGCCAACAGGCGTTTCATGCGACACCTCCCGTGCTCTCGCCGGCCCCGTTGCTCATGGTGGCCACGAACAGATCGGCGACGCTGGGGGTGTGCAATTCGCCCAGCTCGCTGAGCTGCGGGCGGTCGGCGTCCTGGTACAGAAAGATGTGCCGTCCGAACAGGACGCGCTCGAATAGCGGCCGCAAGGCCCGCGCCGCCGCCACGCGCTCCGGGGGCACCATCAGCTCCACGTAGCGTGCCTGCACGTCCTCCATGGTGCAATCGAGCGCGATGCGGCCCTCCTGGATGAAGATCAGGTCGCTCAGGATGTGCTCCACCTCCTCGACCTGGTGGGTGGTGATCAGGATGCTGCGATGCTCGTCGAAGTAGTCGTTGAGCAGGTTGGTGTAGAACTGCTTGCGGTACAGGATGTCCAGGCCCAGCGTGGGCTCGTCCAGCACCAGCAGCCGGGCGTCGATCGCCATCACGATGGCCAGGTGCAGCTGCGCCACCATGCCCTTGGAGAGCTGCTTGACCTTGTGGTCGAGGGTCACCTTGGTGGTCTTCAGGTAGCCGATGCATTTCTCGCGCGAAAAGCGCGGGTGGATCTTCTCGGTGAATTCGATCAGTTGCCAGACCCGGGCCCAGCGCGGCAGCACCGCCACGTCGGCGATGAAGCACACCTCTTCCATCAGCGAGGCGCGCTCACGCGCGGGGTTCTTGCCCAGCACGGTCAATTTGCCCTCGAATGTGGCCAGGCCCAGTATGGCCTTGAGGGCCGAGGTCTTGCCGGCGCCGTTGGGGCCGATCAGGCCGACGATGCGCCCGGCCGGGATGTCCAGGTCGATGTTGTCCACTGCCACGGTGCGGCCATAACGCTTGCTCAGCCCCCGGGCTTCGATGATGTTGTTCATGCTTCTTCGCTCTCTTGCTCGTCCGTCACGGACTGCACCAGCTCATCGAGGTCCAGGCCGAGCTGGCGCGCCCGGCTGACCGTCGCCGGCCATTCCTCGGAGACGAATTTCTCTCGCTCGCTGCGGATCAGTTGCGCGCGCGCGCCCTGCTTGACGAACATCCCCAGCCCGCGGCGCTTTTCTACCAGGCCGTCATCGACCAGCGCCTGGTACGACTTGGAGACGGTGATTGGGTTGAGTTGGAAATCGGAGGCCACCGTGCGCACCGAGGGCAGGGCGTCGCCCTCGGCCAGGGTGCCATCCAGGATCATCGCAATGGTGCGCTCCTTGAGTTGCCAGTAGATCGGCTGGCTGTCGTTCCATTGCGTGCTCATCGGCTTCAGCCGTGGCGGAACAGCAGCGGGCCGATCTTCAGCCGGCGATCCGTGGCGCGGTCGGCCTCGGCGGCCTGTTCCACCGCCTGGGGCGCGTTGCCGGCATGGCGGGCGGTGGCATCGGCCTCGGCGGCCGGGCGGCCCAGCACGCCCGCCAGCGTGGCCAGCATCAGCGCCGCGGCGGCCAGCGCGGCCAGCCCGTCGGATATGTGCACTCTGCGTTGCGCTTTCAGTCGAATCATGGTTTCCCTCCCGGATGCCCGATATGGGCGGCTATCGTCGAGGTGTTGTAGTGAAGTATAACACTATATTCAAAAATTGCAATACCCTGCGAACCGCCGCTCGGCCCGGGCTCGTGGGTCGGCACGAGGTGATTGAACCGGGGGCCGTTTGGTATTATATTTACTGAACAGTCAGTAAATAGAGATCTCACCGATGAAACGCAGACCCCGGGACGCGGAGGCCACCCGCAAGGACATCCTCGACCGCGCGGAAAAACTCTTTATCCAGCAGGGCTTCGGCAGCACTTCCCTGGCCCAGATCGGCGCGGCCTGCCGTTGTGCCAACAGCCTCATCGTGCACCATTTCCGCAACAAGCAAGGGCTGTGGAACGCGGTCAAGGACCGCGCCTTCGAGGAATTCGTGGAGGAAAGCAAGCAGGTGTTCGGCGACGAGCCGGTCAGCGCCGAGGAGCTGGATCGCATCAGCCGGGGTTATTACCGTCTGCTCGAGCGCAACCCGGGCCTGGTGCAGCTGCTGGTGCGGGCCGAGCTCGAGCAGGACGCGCTGCGCAACCAGTTCAACCCCGCCCAGCTCGACCCCTTCGTCGATCGCTTGCGCAAGGGCCAGCGGGCCGGCCTCCTGCGTGACGACATTCCGCCCGAGCACCTGTTGCTGATCCTCATCAACACCATCACGCGCTGGTTCCAGGTACGCCACATGCTCGACGACTGGCTGGGCGAGGGCGGGGTCAATTCCGGCGAGGCCTTCCTGGGAAGCGCCATGAAAGTGGTGCTGGAGGGCGCGCTGGCACGACCTGCGGAGGCGGCGGCATGACGGTTCGGCAGGCACTGCTGCTAATCGTCGCCGCCGGGCTGGCGGCCTGTAGCGGCAACGGCGAGGGCGAGCGGGACACGCGCCAGCTGGTGCAGGTGGCCACGGCAGAGTCCGGCCGGCTGGAGCAGCCACTGGCGTTCTCGGGCGTGTTGCGCCCGGTGGAGCGGGCCCGGCTGGCATTCCAGTCGGCCGGCATTCTCCGCACGCGTCCGGCGGCGCTGGGCAGCGTGGTGATGCCGGGCGAGTTGCTGGCCACGCTGGACAATCCCGAGCTCGGCCCCGCGCAGCGCGCGGCCGCGGCCGCCTTGCAGGAGACCCTGGCGCGGCGCGACCAGGCGCGGCGCGACCTGGCGCGACTGGTCTCCCTGGAGCGCACGGACGCCGTGGGCGAGGATGCGGTCGAGCAGAAACGGGCCGAGCTGGCAGCCCTGGATGCCGCGCTGGCCCGGGCCGAGGCGGACCTGGCGGCCACCCGTCAGCGCCTCGAGGACGCCAGCCTGGTGGCCCCGTTCGCCGGCGTCATCTCCGAGGTCGCGGCCGAACCGGGGGAATTTCTAGGCGCCGGGCAGATGGTGATGGGCATTGGCGGGCTGGACCGCGTCGAAGTGGAACTGGGCCTGCCGGCGGCGCTGATCGGCCAGGTCACGCCGGGGATGTCCCTGCGGGTCGAGGTGCCGCAGCTGCCGGGCCGCGAGTGGCAGGGCCGGGTGACGGAGCTGTCCGCCATCGGCGACACCCACAGCGGCTTGTTCCCCGTGGTGGTCGCGTTCGGTATCGATCCGCGCAGCACGCCGCTGCGGCCCGGCATGCTGGCGCGGGCCTGGTTCGAGCGCATGTTGCACGAGGGCCTCATCCTGCCCTTGAACGCGGTGATCGATCCGGTCGGCGGCGCGCCCCGCGTCTACCGGCTGGATGACGGCCACGTGCGCTCGGTGCCGGTGCAGGTGGTGGCCGCCAGCGGCAGCCGCGTGGGCGTGGTGGTCGGGCCGGAGGCGCGACTGGCGGCGGGCGACCGCGTGGTGGTCGCCGGGCATCGCGCGCTCACGGACGGGCAGCCGGTACGGGTCGCCCGGTGAGCTGGGTCACCCGCATCAACGCCCGCCGGCGGATGATCATCGCGCTGGTCGTGTTGCTGGCGCTGTCCGGGCTGGTGGCGTGGAACACCATGATCCGGCAGGAAGACCCGGCCTTTCCGTACCGCTACGGCTACGTGCTGGTGCCGTTCCCGGGCGCGGACGTCAGCCAGGTGGAACACCTGGTGGCCAAGCCGCTGGAGGAGGAGATCAGCGAGGTCGAGTACGTGGCCGAGATCCGGGCCGTGATCCGGGCCGGTTTCGTGCAGCTCATCATCGGCATGAAGCAGACCGTATACGACACCGACACCGCCTGGGATCGGGTGCGCGTGGCGGTCGAGCGGGCCCGCGCGCGGTTTCCCGAGGGGGTCGAGGTGCCGCTGGTGGACGACCGCCAGGTGGATGCCGTCACCATCGTGCTGGCGGTGACCGGCAGCGACGACATCGTCGCATTGCAGGCGGCCGCGGAGCGGCTGAAGAACCGCCTGTACGGGCTGGACGCGGTGGCGCGCGTGCGCCTGTACGGCGATTCGGGCGAACAGCTCACCATCGCCCTCGACGACGCGCGGCTGCAGGCGCTCGGGCTGAGTCCCGCCGAGGTGGCCCGCCAGGTCCGCGCGCGCAACCAGATCGTCCCGGGCGGCTACGTGGAAGTGGCCGGCCGGCAAACATTGATCCGTCC
>JABAOE010000147.1_pt6 | contig 35817 bp, 28 predicted proteins | sample 7062141 | NCBI WGS metagenome assembly JABAOE01 (sample SAMN14538627, study PRJNA623070) | marine sediment metagenome | biome: marine biome [ENVO:00000428]; feature: marine pelagic biome [ENVO:01000023]; material: deep marine sediment [ENVO:00002113] | place: India: Gulf of Khambhat ...
TGATGATCTCACCACCGTATACTTTCTTTTCCGTGTCGTTTCCATCGGTGCTGAAGCCCTTTTTAACGAGAAGGATATATTCCGGCTCCTCGAAATCCTTGACAAAGAAAGAACCCCTGTCGGCTGAAACACCATCCATTGAGATCTGCAGCAGCACGGACATGAACTTCTCGAAGTTAAAGACGGTCCGCACTGCCTCAAAGAGGCTCTGCGGTTGTATCTCCCGTTCAATCGGCTCTGACCCAATTTGCAAAAGAATAAGATCCTCATTGCTGACGATGCGGTTTCCTCCCAGCCTTTGGGAAGCATTGAGCGCAGACTCCGCCTTTTGTAAAAGGTCTTTTCCGTCGTAGGCATCCTGGGGGTATGCCGCCAAGCCGATACTCACCGTCATCTTCTGATTTCTCTGGTACATGTCATCATTGAACGTGTGGCCTGCAACGTTTCCCAGAATTCTCTCCGCAACAACCAGGGATTCGTTCGAACCGGTGCCGGGAAGAATGAGGCCGAACTCATCCGACCCGATCCTCGCCACGGTATCAACTTCCCTGATCGAATCTTTCAGAATGTCTGACACCTCCTGGAGGGCTAGATCACCGAATGTGCTTTTGTAGCGCTCGTTATAGGCCTTGAAATTATCAAGATCCGTTAAAAGAACCGTGAGGGCTTTACCTGTCCTCCTCGACTTCAGGATTTCCTGTTCAATCCTCTCGTGAAATATTCTTCTGTTGAAGAGTGAGGTGAGGGGGTCGTAGAAGGCATAGTAAAGGAGGTTTTTTTTGCTCTCGGCAATCTTTGAGAACAGATCTCCATAAAATGACAGATTCCACAAAATCTTGATCTCAAGTGGCGTGAAAACGTGGCCGCCTCTTGCTATGAAACCAATGGCGCCCTTGAACACATTGTCAACTCTGAGCGGATATACGGCAAATGAGCTCGTTTTCAGATCTTCGAGCACCTGGTCAACAACAGCATGTTTACCACTGACGAACATGAGCGGTTTTTTGGCTGATTGGACCACCTTGAGGGGCAAGTATTCGCCATAGGGTGATGGAATGCCGTCAGTCTCAACAGAGCCCCCGGCGTGAAGCAGGTAGTCCCCGCTGAGATCATTGAACGTAAATGTGATAACTCCCGAGACCTGAGGAACAATTCCAATCAGGTAGCTTGAAAAATTCGAATAAAATTCCTCCTCATTGGTGAAAGTGAGAAACAGTGGGTATTTCAACAGGGCATTGACATGGGCTCCAAGGCTGGAAAGCTCCCCCTCATCCATCTCGGGCGGGAAGTCAACGTAATAATCGTTGACGATCTTTTTTATTTCCGTTTCATTCCACATTTTTGCTTTGATTCTCTCTCCGAGTCATATCAAATAACATGCCCTTTCCTTAACAATTACAAACTCTTTGTTTCAAATAGTTTTTTTGTCTTGGCCTCGCCAATTTCCTGTAAATTAAGAAATATTTTACCCTTTTTGTCAATATTATTTCACATTATTTATTATCATAGTAGTTACAACGAAATGAAATCTTCTGTCAATCGCGTTTTTTCGATCTTCTCTGATTGATGTTTGACAGAAGAGTTGTTAAGAAAAGTTATTTTTTTTAAAAAAAAAGAGCCGTGAATTTCCATCTCCGGCTCTCTGTTTTTCTGGTAGCGGGGGTAGGATTCGAACCTACGACCTTCGGGTTATGAGCCCGACGAGCTACCAGACTGCTCCACCCCGCGTCAATGATTATTTTTAACCTGACTACTATATCCCCCGCGCAGCGTTTTTGTCAAGGAAAGAAAATCTGTATCAGCATCGGCGTATATTGACTGGCAGGGAAACTGCAGGTTCGGTTCCTTGCAAAAAAAAAGGCGGCAGCCTGAAAGGCCGCCGCCCGGACATTCGACCATTAATCGTGTTTCGGTCTCCTGAGCAAGACCACGCACACGATGGCAATAACGCAGAAAAGGGCCAACGAGAAGTAGGTCTTGTTGTAGCCGGCAGCCACGTTACCCGCATCCTTCGCAGCCTGCACGACCCCCGCGAAGTACTTGGGTACGGTGAAGCCGGCCACGCCCCATGCGGTGAACACGAGGCCGTAGTTCGCGCCCAGGTTCTTCGTGCCCCAGAAGTCCGCTGTTATCGACGGCTGAAGGGCGAAGTTTCCACCGTAGGAGAAGCCGACGGCGCAGAGGCCGATCAGCACCTGCCAGAAGTTCGTGGCGTTCCTGAGCAGGAAGAGGCAGGCGACTATGTAGAAGGCAAGCAAGCCGATATACGCCCCCTTTCGCCCGATCTTATCCGATGTGGCACCCCAGGCGAGACGCCCCACCCCGTTGAATATCGACATGATCCCTAGCGCTGTTCCTCCCGTCATAACCGCAGTAGCACCGGCAAGCTCCTTGACGATCGGTTTTGCCTGCCCGATCGCGACCTGCCCAACGGCTGCACCGAGGAAGAAGGTGATCCAGAGAAGGTAAAACTGAACCGTCTTGATCATTTCACCGGAGGAGAAGTCTTCCTTGGCCGGTGCGGCCACCCCAGGAGCAGGGGCCGGGGGTTCCCAGCCTTCCGGCTTGTATCCGGCGGGCGGAACCGCGTAAACCATGGCAGAACCGATGACGAAGATGTAGAAGGTGATCGACATGATCAAAAAGGTCTTGAAGATATTACCCGAGAGAACCGCCATATCCATGCCATCCTGGAAGGCAACGAGTCTCTCGATAAGCGGCGCGAATATCATCGATCCCGCTCCAAATCCCATAACGGCCAGACCGGTGATCATCCCCCTCTTGTCGGGGAACCACTTGATGCAGGTGGCGATGGGAGTAACATAGGCAAATCCGACTCCAAGACCCCCAATGATCCCGTAGGCAAAGTTCAGACCCATAGCATTCTTGTACAGAAATGCCGACAGCAGGCATCCAGTACCCAGGAGAATTCCTCCAAAAGCACCAACGATTTTCGGTCCCTTCTTATCCTGCCAGATGCCGGCGATAATCATCGCCACGGTGAAGAAAAGTAGGGAATACCGATACGGAGCAACGGTTGTTCCTTTGTCCCAGTTGTTGAGGTACGCAAGCGCCGGGCGGAAAACCGACCATGAATAGAGAACTCCCAGGCACATCTGCATCACCAGCGCCGCCCCGACAAATTTCCAACGATTTACTTTCTCTGCCATACAACACCTCCTCCACTATTTTGGTGTTCAGAAAATCACCTTGTGAAACCGTGAAACATAAAAAAACAAAGAAATCTTTCTCGCTATCACCCCCCCTCCATGGAAAATTGATCTATTGGCTACCTTTTCCTCCCAGAAAAGTGTATGAAACATGAGATCGCCCGATTTGAAAAAGATAGTAAAACAATGTTATCGGGTTGTCAAGCATATTTTCGAACAATTCTAAAACAATATTTCAAAAGGTTGCCCGGGCCGCAGGCTCGAAAAATGCTGCACTGTACGATGGTCTCACCATGCATTCTGTCCCCCAAAAAAATCGTGATTGCCCCGTAATCTCATCACCCGGGCTTGTTCTGCTCGTTGATCCTGTTTTACGATTTTTTCCCCTCTCCATATTTTTTCAGGATTCCAATCTCCCTTTTTGTCAGAAATCTCCATTCGCCGGGCGAGAGGTCCTTCAGGGAAAGACCCGCGAAGCCAACTCTCGTGAGCCTCAAAACAGGGTGGCCGACTTTTGCGAACATTTTCCTGATCTGGCGGTAACGCCCTTCAGATATTTTCACTACGATCCACGATTTATCCTTTCTTACCTCCGATAGAGAAAACTTTCCCGGGGCCGTTTTTCGGCCATCTATATCCACACCGCTTCTCAAAACATTCAGTTTGGACTCAGATGGGATCCCCTTTACTTTGGCCACATACGTCTTTTCTACGCCATATCGTGGATGGGTCAGAAGATTCGCAAGGTCTCCGTCGTTGGTCAGAATGAGCAGGCCACCCGTGTTGTAATCGAGCCTGCCCACGGGGAACACCCTCGGATAGACGATGTCAACGATATCTGCGACCGTTTTTCTTCCCCTCGGGTCATACATGGTGGTAAGAACGCCCCTCGGCTTGTTCAGTGCGATGTAGACCGTCTCCTCAACCGGGGCTATCCGCTTGCCATCAAGCCTGACATCGTCCATCTCGGGGTCTAAATGCTTTCCCTTGTCAAACATGACCCTGCCGTTCAAGGAAACCCTTCCCTCGGCGATCGCCTCGTCGGCCTTTCTCTTCGACAGCCCCGCTGACTGGGCGAGATACCGGTTAATCCGTACTTTCGCCATCACCTTCATGCACCCTTCCGGGCTCATTCTCGTCACCTGCACTTCCCGGCGCCACGTCTTCACCGCGAGAGCCGAGAATTTCTTCCAGCTCGGATATCGACGGGAGGACCGAGAGGCTCTCGAGCCCGAAAAGCTCGAGAAACTCTTTTGTCGTCCCAAAGAGAAAGGGTCTGCCCGGCACTTCCTTTTTCCCCACCACCTTGATGAGCCGTCTCTCCATCAGGGTTTTTATGGCCCCCTGAGAATCAACCCCCCTGATATCCTCGATTTCAGCCCGCGTGATCGGCTGTTTGTAGGCAATTATCGAAACAGTTTCAAGAGAAGCCCGCGACAGCCTCGGGGGCCTTGACTCCAGGAGAGCCCTTACGTAATCCTGATTGGCCGGATTGGTCCTCAACTGGTATCCTCCCGCAACCCTCTCCAGGAGAATGCCGGACTCACCGCTGTACTTATTCTGAAGAGCCATGATGGCCTCATCGAAGGACTGTTTGTCGTAATGGGGGAGGACCTTTCTGGCCCTTTCCTCCGTCAATGGGGTAGGCGATACGAGCAACATGGACTCGATGATGGATGACAGCCGCCTGACCGGCCCGTTTTTCCCTTCCCTCTTTATCATTTCCCCCTGCTCCCCCATTGTTCCCCTTCCCCATTCAATCCAGGGCTTTTGCCACCAGCGTGATCTCCTCGAACGGACCCGCCTGATAGAGACCGATGGTTCCGATCTTTGCGAGTTCGAGCAGAGCGAGAAAAAATGACACCGCCTCGGATTTGGTCATCACCTCATCCATCACCTCACTGAAAGTAAGGACGGGCGACCGGGTGAGCCTGTCGACCAAAAACGTCATCGCATCGGAAATGCTGAGCCTGTCAATCGAAATGTCATGGGTCAAATCTCCCCCCACCCTGTCCAATACCCGTTTGAAGGCAGTGAGGAGATCGGCGAAGCTCACTTCTATCAATTCAAGCGATCCCGACGAGAGAGAATCGTGCCCCGGTGTCTCCATTCTCTTGAAAACATCCCGGTTTAAAACCGGCCCTTCTGCGAGCCGGGATGCCGCTTCCTTGTACTTTTCGTATTCCATCAACCTCCTGGAAAGCTCCCGCTTCATGTCCTCAGGATCAGGTTCATCATCGATGCCCTCATGCCTCGGAAGGAGCGAGCGGGATTTGATGTATATGAGCGTTGAGGCCATCACGAGGAATTCGCTCGCCATTTCAACGTTGAGGGTCCGCATCAGATCGAGGTATTCAAGGTACTGTGCCGTCAGTTCGGCAATGGGGATATCACTGATGTCCAGCTGGTTTTTTCTCACCAGGTGAAGCAAAAGGTCGAGGGGCCCATCGAATTTCAACAGGGGAAGTGAGAAAAGAACATTTTCCGGTTTTTCATTCAAATCCCTATCGCCTCCCTGGCCTCCCTCATGGTCAGAACGGCTCTTTCCCCGGCCCTTTTCGACCCTCTGTCGAAAACGATATTCAACAAAGACTCGTTTTTGAGGATTTCACTCCTCTTATCCCGTATCGGCGTGATGAACCTATTCAGCCCCTCTGCCATTATCCTCTTGCATTCAACGCACCCTATCTCGGCCGTTTGACACTCTCTTCTGATTCTCTGGACCGTCTCGTCTTCCGAGAACATTTTGTGGAAAGAGAAAACATTGCAGATTTCAGGATTGCCGGGGTCACTTCTCCTTTTCCGCTGAGGGTCGGTGATCATTTCCATAACCTTCGAATTGAGTTCTTCCTCGCTATCGGAAAGGTATATGGCATTGTCGTAACTCTTGCTCATCTTCCTGTTATCGATACCGAGCAGTTTCGGCGTCTCCGTGAGGTATGGCTCCGGGAGTGGGAACACCTCCCCGTAAAAGTGGTTGAACCTCCTTGCTATCTCCCTTGTGAGCTCCACGTGGGGCACCTGGTCGATCCCCACCGGGACGAGATCTGCCTTGTACATGATTATGTCAGCCGCCTGAAGGACGGGATACCCGAGAAAGCCGTAGGTGTGCAGGTCCCTTGTTTCCTGTTCCCTCATCTGCTCCTTATACGTCGGATTTCTCTCCAGCCAGGGAAGCGGCGTTATCATGGAGAGTATCAAATTGAGTTCCGCATGCTCCTTGACCGCCGACTGGATGAAAATCGTCGACTTTTCCGGGTCGATGCCACAGGCCAGCCAGTCTGCAACCATCTCTTTGATGTTCCCCGCTATTTCCTCCGTCGAATCGTAATCGGTGGTGAGGGAATGCCAGTCCGCAACGAAGTAGAAGCAGTCCGTATCACCCCTTTCCTGGAGTTCTACCCAGTTGACGGTTGCCCCGAAATAGTTCCCCAGGTGGAGTTTCCCCGTGGGCCTCATGCCGGAAAGAACGATTTTCTTGCTCAAATAACCGTCCTCCTGAACCTAGCTCCCCAAAAACAGGGAGCTCAGGATATGAATTCCCGATCCCAGAAATCGGCTAATTATACCAAATGGGTTCAAAAAGAGTAGCCCTATTAGGATAAACATTCCATATCGTTCAATCCTGGCAAAAGATTCGGCCATGTCGTCGGGAAGCATACCGGTCACAATCCTGCCCCCGTCAAGGGGCGGTATCGGAATCAGGTTGAAAAGGGCCAGGAGAATGTTAAATTGCGTCGAAACGATGAGCATGATGACGATGGGAACGAGAAATACCTGCCAGCCGCCGGAAGGAGCGGCGTGCAGGCCTTCTCTCATGACGGTCGCAACGCTCCCGGGAGAGAGGAATTTGATGAGCCTGAAGCCAATGCCGGATAAAAGGGCAAGAGCAATGTTCGTTCCCGGGCCGGCAGCCGAAACATAGACCATACCCCGGCGAGGATCCCGCAGGTTCAGAACGTTAACGGGAACGGGCTTGGCGTATCCGAAAAGAACCGGTGACTTGGACAGTATGAGAAAGAGGGGAACGAGAATGGTACCGAAGAGGTCGATGTGTTTCAGGGGGTTGAGGTTGAGCCTGCCGTGAAGCCTGGCCGTGGGGTCGCCGAGCTTATCCGCGACGTATCCATGTGCGACCTCGTGAAAAGTGATCGCCACCAGAAGGGGTATCGCATAAATTGCCACTTTCCTGATTATCTCTTCCAATTTACCCCGTCTCCTTGGTGGGAAAATCATCCACGTACCTGCTCTTTACGTATTCGATCTCCTGTGCGTGCGTAGTCAGCTCCCCTACAAGTTTTTTCTCGTGAACATCATTGAAAATCTTCTTGAACAAAGGCCCGGGCTTGAGTCCGAGCCCGATCAGGTCGTGGCCGGAAAGGCTTATCTTTATGTTTTTCAGCCTGGTGAAATACAGAGAAATATACCTCCTTATATCTTCGCTCTTTGCCTTGGCCATTATGTAGAGGATGGTTTCAACCGGAAGGGGGGATAGAAGATCGAAGATCAATTTCTTGGATATGGTCCTCGTTGTCAGCAGGCGGTAGATTACCTTCTCAGCTTCCTCCTTGGTTATCCGGAGAATGTCGAGAACCCTTTTCCGTATCCCCTTCGACCTCGCCAGGGAGAGAGCCTCTTCCTTCAGGAGCGGATCGAACAACACCAGGAGATAGCAAATCCATATCTCGTAACGCGTTTCGAGGTATAGAAGATTGAACCAGACAGAGACCTCCCGCATTTCCCTGAAAAGAGCGATACTTTCCCTGTCGAATCTCATTTTCTTGTGTATCGCCGGCCCGATCTTGAGCTTGCCCATCTCCTCTATTATCTCGATTACCTTATCTTCCTTCAGGATGAGCTCCAGGTCGGCATACACCCTGGTCCTCGGAAGTTTCTCCAGAAGGTCGAGCTTGATGGCGTTTTTGATAAGGAGGAGCGTTTGCTTGCCTATTTTGAATGAAAATCTCTTTTCAAACCTTATTGCCCTGAGTATTCTGGTCGGGTCTTCCACGAAGCTCAAGTTGTGCAAAACCCTCACGATCCCATCCTTGAGATCACGCTGCCCGCCGAAGAAGTCTATCACCTCCCCAAAGTGAGAAGGATTGAGACTGATGGCAAGGGAGTTTATCGTAAAGTCTCTCCTGTAGAGGTCATGCTTGATCGAGCTGTATTCCACCACGGGGAGAGAAGCCGGCTCTTTGTAGTACTCCACCCTCGCTGTTGCAAAATCCATCTTGAATCCATCGGGAAAGATGATCACTGCAGTCCCGAATTTCGTGTGGCTTCTCACCCTGCACTCGATCTCCTCTGATAGCTTGTGGGAAAGCTCAACCGCGTTGCCCTCTATGACGATGTCGACGTCAAAGTTTTCCTCACGCAGGAGAAGGTCCCTTACAAAACCTCCCACGACGAAAGCCTTCATCCCTGCCCTCTCGGCAGTTTGCCCAACCTTCTCCAAGAGCGAAAAGACACTTCCGGGAAGGCGCTCTCTCATGAGATTCGTGATGATTTTCTTCCTCGAATAGTACCTCTCCGTATCCTTCTCCTTCTCGAGAACACCCACTTCCCTCAGATCGTGCAGGTACCGAATGAGGTCTGTCCGGGTGATGACGCCCTCCAGGGCCCCCCTTCTCACCACGGGGAGAAGCCGCTGGTTCGTTCCGATGATGATATCCTGGACTCTGTCTATGCTTTCATCAGCCGTAATCTTTTGAAAATCTGTAAGCATGTAATTTTCAACGCTGAGCGATTCCAGGTGATGGTAAAGAGCCTTCTCGACGATCTGCCTGGTGATGATGCCCGCAATTTTTCCGCCTTTCGTTACCGGCATAGCATTGATGTTGAACCTGGTCAGTATGTTGTGGGCCTCCTCCAGAGAGGTTTTGTGCTGAACCGTCTTCACGGGGGAGACCATTATGTCTGCGGCCGTCTTCCTCGGGATAATTTTCTCGGAGAGCAGGGATATGATCTTTTCCCGCACCTGGATCGACGTGATCTCCTTTACAGTCGCCGAGGCTGCATACCAGTGCCCTCCCCCACCGAACTCCCTCATCACTGCTCCGGCATCCACATCGCTCCTCCTGCTCCTTGCGATAACAAGGACCCTGTCTCCCATCTGACAAATAGCAAACAAAACGTTGATGGTCTGGATATCCCTCATTTTGTGCACCACCACCGCCATGTCTTTCACGTAAAACTCCCTTTTCGCCTCGGCAATTACCACATCGACTCCGTGTATCGTCAAAACGGAAGAGGAGTTGATGAGATCATAGAGGAGGTACACCTGCTCGGCGGTAAGGTCCCTGCTGAGAATATCTCTTACTATAGCGAGGTTTGCCCCCTTCTCGAGCAGATAGGTGGCCGCCCTGAAATCCTCCACGGTGGTCGAGGCATAGCTCAAAAATCCCGTGTCCTCGTAGATCCCGAGCATCATGACCGTGGCCTCATCCTCTGTTATCTCCATTCCCCGCTCCCTGAGCATTTCGACCAAAATCGTCGTGGTGGCACCGACGGGTCTTATGCACTCCAGGTCAGCCTTTATATCGGATTCCTCCTCGGGGTGGTGGTCATAGATGTGAACCTCAACCCCCTCCCTGAATACGATGTCCTTGAAGATGCCGATCCTCGTAGAATTCCGGATATCCACGAGGATTACCTTTTCCACATCGTCCAGGACGATATCTTTTGCGTTTTTCATCTTGAAGGCATATATGGCTGACTTCAAGAGAAAGTCATTGACCGATTCCTCTTTTGCACCGGGCAGCACGATATACGCCTTCGGATATATTTTGCTCACGGCGAGCATGGAGGCAATGGTATCGAAGTCAGAATTCACATGGGAAGTGATGATCTCCATAAAACCCTATCCTCTCGGATGGTACTTCTCATGAACTTTCTTCAACTCTTTAAATTTCAGATGTGTGTATATCTGGGTGGTTGATATATCCGCATGGCCGAGCAAAACCTGGACGGTCCTCAAATCGGCCCCGTAGGTCAACAGGTGGGTTGCAAAAGAGTGTCTCAGCACGTGTGGTGAGATGCTCTTTTTTATGCCCGCCAGGATGGAATAGCCTCTCAGGCGCTTCCACACCCACTGGCGGGAAATTTTTCTGCCAAACCTGTTCAAGAACAGGTGCTGTTCCCCCGTCTGCCGGACCAGAACGGGTCGAACGAGATCCATGTAGTCCTCGAGGGCAGCCCTTGCCGGCTCGCCGAAGGGAACGACGCGCTCTTTCTTCCTCTTGCCGTAGAGAATGAGATAAGAGCCGCTGAGGTTGATATCTTCCGGCTTGAGATTCAATACTTCCGAAATCCGGCCACCCGTGGCATACAGGAGTTCGAGGATTGCCCTGTCTCTTTTCCCCCACATCGTCCTGCTATCGGGGGCTTGCAGAAGGGCTCCCACCTCGCTCACCGTCAAGAACTCGGGCAACTGCAAACCTTTTCTCGTAGACTCCACGAGATCGAAAGGGTTGGCCTTGATCACCCCTTTTTCGATGAGAAACCTGTATAAGCCCCTGAGCGATGAGATGCACCGCAGGACAGAACTCGCGGTCCTGCCCCTTTCCCTCATCTGGCCAAAGAATCCGTAGAGGTCATCGAGTTCAGCCGAAAGAAGCCCTTTATCCTTTTTATCCAGGTATGCCCGGAAACCCAGAATATCACCAAGATAGGCCTTGACCGTATTTTCTTCAAGCCCCCGCTCGATCTTCAGGTATTGAACGAAGTCGGTGACGATTTTTTCCATCTCATTCCCTCCGGTCGACGTCGCTTTCGGTCAAGCGCCCTCTTCTATCGCCCTGTAGATGGCATCCTGGAGCTCTTCTACCTTCCCCTCGTCATCAATCTTCCTGGAAGGGTGTTCGAAAATATAAAAAACGTCGGCTACCTGATCCGCTTTGGTTGCAATCTTCGACAGGTAAATTTCGTAGCCCAGATGAGATATCGTCCTGGTTATGTCGTAAAGAAGACCAACCCTGTCGTATGTGAATATGTCGATTATGGTGTAATGCCTTGATGTATCATTGTCAACCTGAACTCTCGTCGGCCTGTACTTTACTATTTTATCATCTCCCTTCCTCACCGGAGACCGGGTGGCAAGAAGAGTCTCCACCTCGATGTCTCCATTGATAACGGACTTTAAATCTTGCGTGAGTTTGGTCACCTTGGTCGGGTCCCGGAATGCACCCCCGAGATAGTTGACCTGGAAGGTATCGAGGGCAACGTTCTCGTTCGACGTCGCCACGTTCGCTCCCAGAATGTTTACGTTGTGGCCTGCAATGACGCCCGTTATCTTGGAGAAGAGACCGTGGGAATCACTGCAGACAACGAGCATCTCCGAATACCTTTTTTCAGGATAGTTTTTCACATCAACCACCGGCTTTCCCTGAAACGAGGAGAAAAGCTTAAAGTGGTCATAAAACCTGTCTTCCGGTGTCGAGAGAAAATATCTCTCCGGGAGACTTTGGAGAAAACGTGCAACTTCGTGCTCATCAAATTCAGCAAGGGCACCCCTTATGGTATCCATTCTCTCGCTCAGAAAAGAATGGAACAGGCTGAGCTTGAACTCGCCCTGCTCGAGGATGTTCTTTCCCTTCTCGTAGAGTTCCCGGATCAGCATCGATCGCCACTGGTTCCAGGAATCGTCGCTCACCGACTTCAAGTCGCAATAGGTCAAAAGGTAGAGCATCTCGAGTCGTTTTACCGACCCCACTTTCATGGCGAAGTTGTGAATCATCTCTATATCATGCATATCACGGCGCTGGGAAATGTGCGCCATCTCGAGGTGATTTCTGACGAGGAACTTGAAATCATCCAGTTCATCACCGCCAAAGCCGAGCCTTTCAAGCACTCCCTCCCCCAGGGCCTCCCCTATCTTGCTGTGGCCGTGCCCCAGCCCCTTGCCGATGTCGTGAAACAAAACCGACAGCAGGAAGAGGGGCTTGTCACGCACGTTTCTCCAGATATCGAAAAAGTGCTCCTCCTCATCGCTGAGCGGTTCCTTCCTCTTTGCTCTCTCCTCGATCTCCGTCATGACCGACGCAGACATGATCGAGTGCACGTCAACGGTAAAGCGGTGATATATGTCCTGCTGTACCCTGAAAAAGAGGTGGGAAAATTCAGGGATGTACCTCCCCAGGAACCGGCATTCGTTCATCTCCATGAGAACCCGCCTCAGCTCTTTCCCCCTCCTGAAAATATCGAGAAACTGCTCCGCTATGTCCCGGTCCCGCCTGAATGTGTCATCAACCACGTTGAGCACCTTTTTTATCCGCCGCTTTGCCTGGCCGGAAAGAGGGGTCTCCGTTTCCTGCGATATGCCGAACATCCTCATGATGAGTTCGGGGGATTGAATGAAGGATTTCGAGCTGTTCACGTTCAGTTTCCCCTTGTATGTGGAAAAATGTCCATCCGTCAGCCGTTTCCTGAAAGGAATGAGGAACCTTTTTTTCTCCCTGTCAGGCAGAAATTTTTCCACCTCTTCGATGATCTCCTCGGTAAGCTGGCAGCAGAGCGTGGCGAGAATGTAGTAGAACCTCATGAATCGCTCTGTGCCGAGAAATATGCCGTGCTTCCTGTATCCCCAGAAGTCGGCAAGGCTCTCCTGGAGTTCGAAGTTAACAATGTCTGTCTTTCTCCCGGTGATAAAATGCATGTGGTTCCTGATTCTCAGCAGGTTGTCGAGGATGTAATAGAGGTTTTTCTCCGACCGCTGGGTTATCACCCCCTTGGTGACCATTTCCCGGAGCGTGTATGCTTTGAACTTTACCTTGAGCGTCCACAGAACGGTGTGAAGGTCCCTCAGCCCTCCTTTCCCCTCTTTGATGTTGGGCTCGAGAAGGTAAACGACGCTCCCGTGCTTTTTATGACGGTCCCGCAGGGCACGGATCCTCTCCTCGATAAATCTGTCCCCGTCGGAATAGAAAAGAAATCTATCGAGGTTATCCTTTGCTCCTTCGAGAAAGGAATATTTGCCGCAGATAAAACGGTAATCCATGAGTGCTGTCCTTATGGAGGAATCTTCCGAGGCATAGGAGAGGGCTTCCTTGACGCTTCTCACGGCATGCCCTACCGATACGCCGGCATCCCACAGGGAATAGAGCATCTCCTCCGTCACCGCCTCGACAAACGGGTTCAATTTGTAATGGTAGAGGAAAAGAAGGTCGATGTCCGACTGAGGGCAGAGGTCCCCTCTCCCATATCCTCCCACCGCCAGTATGGCCATTGGAAAATCGAGCCGGGGGTACTTCGCATAATAGTTCTTTTTCGAATTTTCATAGAGGAAACAGATGAGGGAGTCAAAAAATTTTGCATTGAGCCTCACCAGTTCAAGCCCTCCCGCTCCCGAAGTATGTCTGGCCAGGAGATACTCACTGAATTCGTCGAGCCTCTCCTTTAAAACCTCATTGAGAATATTCCTGTCCAGATCAAATAGGGGTGAGAAATTAAAGAGCCTGGCAAGGGTTATGTCGATACCGCTATTGGCCTGATAGTCCATAGAAAGCCGTCTTCGACCTGTCGATATACTGCGTTATGCCCCGGTAAATTGAAGCAGCTATGTAGTCTCTGTACCATCTCTTTCTCAGAAACTTTTCCTCTGATTTGTTCGTAATAAAGGAAGTTTCGACAAGAACGGCCGGCATACCAGCGCCGAATAGCACGTAAAAGGGTGCCTTCTTTACGCCGAGATTTACGACACCCCTCCTCCTGGATCTCACTTTCTGTACGATACTATCATTTATCACCTTCGCCAGCTTGAGGGATTCTTTCTCCTTTCTGTCGTTCATCAGATCCATCACTATGTAATTTACCTTGGAGTCCTCGCCGATAACCACCCCGTTTTCTTTCATTGCAAGTTCCAGTGCCTCCTTGTCTGTTGCCTTTCTCCCCAAAACGAAGGAGGAAATACCTCTTGCAGCCCTCTTTCTCGAAGCGTTGGTATGGACGGAAATGAATATGTCGGCCCTGGACCTGTTCGCGATTGCGGTTCTCTTTTCCAAAGAGAGGAAGTTATCCCTGCTCCTCGTTAAATGAACCTTGAATCTTCCATCCTTTTCGAAGAGCTTTTTCAGTTTCCGGGAAATATCCAGGACCACATCCTTCTCTTTGAGCCCCCCCGGTCCGATCGCCCCGGGGTCCTTCCCGCCGTGGCCCGGGTCGATGACGACGACGACCTTTCTTTTCCCTGACACGTCCCCACCGGGGAGAGAAGCGGCGGGAGGCAACGCGGAAGAGCTGCCCCCGGGATTCCTGAACAGGTCGACCACCATCCTCGGTGGGCTCGCCAGCTTGAAGACTTCGATACGCGACCTGTCCTTGGAAAAAATGTTGACGTAGATACCGCTGCCTACCCGTCGCGCGGTTAGGCACTTTAACAGGCCCCGGTCAGGCTCTATCTCACAATCTTCTGATGAAACCAAAAGGTCGGTATTTTTCAGAATCACCCTGAAAACGTTTCCGGCCTCATCGTTTCCATCGACGCTGTACTCGGGAATAGAGCTGAGGTCAAAGACAACCCTGGCGTATTCGCTATTCGTATAATGCCTGATCCCCTTGACTTCGGTGCCTTTTTTGCTCCGGCCGCTCTTTTTCCCGTTCTGTAACTTCACAAGCTCCCTGTCTATTTCCCCGACCCGTTCTCTCTGCTCGCTCGCTATCGGAGAAGAGAGCGATTCGGGTACCGGGAAAAGGCACATGGTAAAAAAGGATATGAGGATGAAAAAAATGATACGTGTCGTATATTTTGCCCCGGGGGCATTTTCCGCAATCCAACAACAAACTGACGATTTCATCTCCTTCTTTTGATAGCTCTCCATTTTTCCCTGAGATCTTCAAGTATAGTAAGTGCTTCTATCGGGGTTGTCCTTTCCAGGTTCAAGCGTTCCAGATAATCGCCAATCTTTTCCAGCTCTATCGATTTGGAAAACAGATGTAACTGCCGCTTCTTGTCTTCTCCTTTATCGGACAAACCTCCTATTTTTGAACCATTATACTCACTATCTTCAAGTGATTTCAAAATTTCTTTGGCCCTCCCCGTGACCTCCTCGGGAAGGCCCGCTATTTCTCCAACGTATATTCCGTAACTCTTATTCGATGATCCCCTCTCCAGTTTCCTCAAAAAGAGAATCTGCTCGTTCCACTCCCTCACGGATATGTTATAGTTGTTCGCCCTGGGCAATTGCCTTCCAAGCTCACAGATCTCGTGATAATGGGTCGCAAAAAGGGTAACCGGCCTCTTATCTTTCAGAGAATGGATATACTCTATTACAGCCCAGGCAATGCTCAACCCGTCGTAAGTCGAGGTTCCCCTTCCAATTTCATCGAGAACCACGAGGCTCTTATCGGTTATTTCCGAAAGTATCTTTGACACCTCCTTCATCTCAACCATGAACGTTGATTCTCCGAGGTGAATGTTATCGGACATGCCTATCCTGGTGAATATCGCATCGGTCAGGGCTATCTCCCCGCTCTCGGCCGGTATGAATGATCCCGCGTGCGCCATCAGAACCGCCAAAGCGACCTGCCGTATGATAGTTGACTTCCCCGCCATGTTTGGCCCTGTAATGATCGCAATCTGCTCGCTGTCCTGGTCCAGAAAGATATCGTTCCCCACGAACTCCCTTCTGCCTACCATTTTTTCGACAACGGGATGCCTCCCCTGCCTGATATCGATATGGCCTCCGGGGTGTATTACCGGCTTCACGTAGTCGTTTTCGCATGCCACCTGTCCAAAAGAGCAGAACACGTCTGTTTCTGCAATTATCTGTGAGTTGCCCAGTATCGTCTTCCCCCACTTTGTAAGGGTCTCGAGAAAACTCCGGTACTTTTCCTCTTCGAGCTTGACAAGCTCCTCCCGGGCGGTCAACTGCCTGTTTTCAAACTCCTTCAGCTGCGCTGTGATATACCTTTCCACGTTCACCAGGGTCTGCTTTCTCACATATTCGGGAGGAACATTATCCAGGTAAGTCTTCGAAACTTCGATGAAATATCCGAAAACCCTGTTGTATTTAACCTTCAGGGAGGGTATCTGGGTCCTCTTTCTCTCCTGCTCCTCGAGCTCCTTCAGGAAAATATCGCCGCCGCTTGTAATCTTACGGAGTATGTCTACCCTCTCATAGCTCCCATCCCTGATAACGCCGCCAGCCCTCGTAGTGGGTGGGGGGTCGTCCACCAGAGTCGATCTGACGGCGAGCCTGAACTCTTCGAGGAGGTCAAGCCTCTCCCCTCGACTCTTCAGACCGCTGGCTGAACACCCAACCAGAGCATTTTTCAACGCCTCGATTCTATCCAGCGTATGGGTAATAGCTGTGAGGTCCCGGGGGTCGGCGTTTTTGCCCGCCACCTTTATACCACCCCGTTCAAGGTCACACATTCCTTCAAGGAGCGATGAAACATTTTTGCGGACATTGTTGTGGACGGCGAATTCCTCCGTGCACTCCAGGCGAGCGTTGACCTCATGGAGGTCAGAAAGCGGAAAGGCAAGCCATTTTTTTACGAGCCTTTTACCCATCGGCGTTCTCGTGCGGTCGAGGACACCGCAGAGAGACCCTTTTTTCGTGCCCTGGAGGCTGCTCAGGACCTCGAGAGACTTGAGTGCCGACTCGTCGAGATAGAGGCCCTTTCGCTGAATGAACGGTTTTGGCACCGAAAGGTTCGATATCGCCTGGGGCTGATTCCTCTTTATGTAATCCAGAAGAAGGAAAAAACCCCCATCCTCCTGGATTTTTCCATAAAAGCGGTCTCTGTATACCTTTAAGGTCCCCTCGTAATCGTGAAAATCAACTTCCCTCCTTGCCACCTCCGCGGGGAGTTTCCTGTCAAAGCCCGAATATTTCAACCTGCTCGCGGTGTCACCATCGTAAATTACTTCGGCTACATCCAACTTTCCTATGGCGTCTACAATGGCTTCGGGCTTGCCTGTTTTTTCGAAATAGAGCTCTCCCGTCGAGATATCTGCCGCTGAAACGGAAAAACCCCGCGAGAGATTTATGGCGGCGATGAAGTTTCCTTTTCCCGACTCGAGAAAATCCTCCCGGGGTATCAGGCCGGGTGTGAGAACTTCGACCACTTCCCTTTTGAACAATCCTCCCTTCTCCTGTTCACCTAACTGTTCGCAGACCGCAACGTTTTTCCCCTTCCTTAACAGCTTCAGGATGTAAGAGTCCCTTGCGTGGTGAGGAATCCCGCACATCGGAATCCCGGAATCCTTATCGCGGCTGGTCAGGGCGATATCGAGTATCCGCGAAGCGATGATGGCGTCTTCGAAAAACATCTCGTAGAAATCGCCCATCCGGAAAAAGAGAATGGATTCCTTGTGCTCTCTTTTGATGTTCATATACTGCTTCATCGCAGGTGTCAGTTCCATATTCAACTCCAGATCAAAAGAGATGGCGAAATTTTTGGATATGAATAACGATGACTTTATGAGATCTCAAGATCCTTAAATTCCGGTTCAAGCCTTTCGTATGTCTGCAAGACAGTCTCGGGAAGAACCCTGACCTCATTAAGTGAGGTCATGAAGTTGGTATCCCCGCGCCATCTCGGCAGGACATGAAAATGGAGGTGATCCTCTATTCCCGCCCCGGCGGCCTTCCCGGCATTCATACCCACGTTGAAACCCTCGGGGTTGTAGTGCTTCTTTATGATCCGCATCGACTCCTGTATGAGCGCAAACATCTCCCACGCCACCGTCCTTTCGAGAGCAGAAAAATCATCGATATGTTTTCTCGGAGATATGAGGAGATGGCCGCTGGTGTATGGATACCTGTTGCACATCACGACGGAATGAGTTGAAACACGCAGGATAAGTTTTTCGGGGAAACTCTCGGGTTCGTCTTTAACACAGAAAATACAGTGCTGATTGCCTTTGGTCGCGTTTTTCACATACTCGATTCTCCACGGTGTGTAAAGCCTTTCCATCCCCTCACACTACTCCCTGTTGAGCATCTCCCTCAGTTCCTTCCCCACTTTGAAAAAAGGGATCTTTTTCTGCGGAATGAAGACTTTTTCACCCGTTTTCGGATTTCGCCCTTCCTTCGCCTTTCTCACCCTTATCGTAAAACTGCCAAACCCTCGTATCTCTATTTTGTCTTCTTTCCTGAGGGCTTCCTTCATATTATCAAAAATGGTGTCGATGATTACGTCGCAATCCTTCTTCGTCAAATAATCAATCTTCTCCGCCAATTTTTCGACAAGATCGCTCTTCGTCATTTTTTCCTCCCTTTAATTTGTTACAAATGTGGGGAAAATCATCTCAAAAACTACCTTCTCGATTATACTTTTCACTTCTCCTTTAATCAAATCAATTATGGAGATTTTCTTTTTCGGCGGATAGACCAGATTCGGCTCTCCCTTTATCCCGCTTATTTTGGCGGAAATATCGATAGCGTCATAGAAGTTTCCGAGAGAGTCTACCAGGCCCAGCTCCTTCGCCTGTGAGCCGGAAAAGATCCTGCCATCGGCTATTACCTCTACTTTGGACCGCTCAAGCTTTCGCCCGTCGGCAACCGCGTCGACAAACTGGATATGTATATTGTCGATGAGCTTTTTTAAAAACCTCTTCTCCTCTTTCGTCATTTCCCGCAGAGGGTTCCCCACATCTTTCATGGGGCCGCTCTTGACAACCATGCCTTTCAGGCCCAGCTTCTCCACAAGCTCCTTGACGTTTAAAAATTCCATTATCACCCCTATGCTGCCGGTAATGGACCCGGGGTTTGCCACAATTTTATTTGCCCCACAGGCAATGTAATATCCGCCGGAAGCGCCGACAGCGCCTATCGAAGCTACGACAATCTTCTTGTCCCGAAGCCTCTTCACCTCCTGATAAATTTCCTGTGAAGGACCAACCCCTCCGCCGGGCGAGTTGATCCTCAGCACCACAGCCTTGATCTTTTCGTCCTTCCCAAACTTCCTGATTGACTCATTAATGGTTTCGGAATCCGTTATGATTCCCTCGATCTTGACGACGCCCACATTTTCTCGGAACCCTGTCAGGCTTCCCCCTATCTTGCCCATCACTCCCATGAGGATAAGAAAACCGGCAAAGACAACCACGAGGATGAGACATCCTCTCATGAGGGGGGACCGCTTCCTGACAGCTCTCTCTTGACGGTTCATAAGAATCCTTCAGTTGTTGTCCTCTTTCAGTTTCAGCTTTTCTTTGAGAGCTTCACCCAGAACAGAGATATCTTCGTCATTTTTGTTTATGTATGCCTCGATCTCTTTCTTCTCGAGACGTTTCTGATACAGCTTTATGCTCAGAGATATTTTTCTCTTCTGCGGGTCAACCCCCGTTATCAGGGCGGTGACGACGTCCCCTATCTTCACTACATCAGAAGGAGAGGTGATCTTATCTTCAGATATTTCGGTGAGATGGACGAGCCCCTCGATTCCCTCCTCAAGCTCGATGAAAGCGCCAAAGTCGGCGATGCTCGTCACCCTCCCCGTTACCATTGCCCCCCTTTTATACCTTTCCCGGATATTTGACCACGGGTCTTCTTTCAGCTGCTTTATCCCCAGGGAAAACTTCTGGTTTTCCTGGTTGATCTTGAGAACTCTCACCTCGAGCTTATCCCCCTTCCTGTACATCTCCGCAGGGTGTTTTATCCGCTGGTTCCAGGAGAGGTCCGAAATGTGAACGAGCCCGTCGATCTCCTCTCCGAGGTCGACAAAAATGCCAAAATCTGTCAGGTTTTTTACCTTTCCTTCCACAATTGAGCCTTCCGGAAATTTTTCCCTGAGGATTTCCCAGGGATTCGGTGACAGCTGCTTGAGGCCGAGGGAGATTTTTCGCATCTTCTCATTGATCTTGAGGGCAACAACCTCCACCCGATCACCTATTGAAAGGATATCAGATGGGCTCTTCAGGTTTTTGCTCCACGACATCTCGGAAATATGGAGCAGCCCTTCCACTCCTTCCTCAATCTCGATAAATGCCCCGTACTTGGTGATATTCGTCACGACGCCGTAAAGTTTGTCCCCCTCCCCGTACCGTTGACTCAAGAGGCTCCACGGGTCCGGCCGAAGCTGTTTCAGCCCCAGCGACACCCGCCTCTTCTCCCTGTCGAAGCGAATGACCTTGACCTCGATCACGTCCCCGACCTTTACAACTTCCGATGGGTGTGATATTTTTCCGTAACTGATATCCGTTATGTGCATGAGGCCATCCAGCCCACCCAGATCGATAAATACCCCGTAATCGGTGATGTTTTTTACCCTTCCCTCTACCACATCCCCTTCCTTCAGGCTGCCGAGGAGCTCCTCCTTCCTGGTTTTTAAAATTTCCTCGAGGTAGGCCCTTCTGGATACGACGATATTTACCTTCTGCCGGCTGAATTTGAGAATTTTAAAATGATCTTCGATCCCGATGAGGGAATCGGGGTTCTTCACCTGCCTGATATCGGCTTGGGACCCCGGCAGAAAAGCTTTGGAGCCTATGTCGACCTCAAATCCCCCCTTAACCTTGTTTGTGATAACGCCCCTGACAAACTTTCCTTCCTCATAGGCATCCTGAAGGTCGTCCCAGAGTTTCGTCTTGTCCGCCTTCTCTTTCGACAGGATGACCATACCGGATTTTGAATCGATCCGTTCAACCAGCACATGAACTTCGTCACCCTCTTTGAGGAAAACGTTCCCGTTTTTATCAAGAGCTTCCGCGGAGGGGAAAAACCCCTCCGTCTTATAGTTTATGTCAACAGCGACGAGGTCACTCAAAATCGCCATTACCTTTCCCTTGACTATCTCGCCGGTTTCCAGCGTTTGGAGGCTTTGTTCGAAAAGTGATGAAAAGCTCTCTTCCTCTTCCTCGACAACTCCTTTCATGTCCTCGTTCTGCTCCATTTCATCGCTGCTTTGCCCTGTGGTTTTGTTGGAACCCATGTTATCTGGACCCTCCCGTTATTGTATCGGCATGCTCTTATAGTGCTATAACATAAAGGAATTTCTTTCAAGTTTTATTATTACGAAAATATATAATAAAATAAAAGAAAAAAAATCACAGCCCGCGAACTATCCGAATATCACCGTCACCCCACCTCTTTTTTACACCGTCTATGAGCTGTGAAATAGCCCAGTCCGGGGTAGAGGCCCCGGCTGATATGCCAATCTTTCGAGCGCCCGTTGTCATGTGATCTTGCAACTCCTCAGACCTTTCGAGATGATAGACCCTGTCGTTGGATTCGGAGGCAAGCTCGGCGAGTCTCCTCGTATTGGCGCTGTTAAATCCACCGATAATGAGCATTGCATCAACGTTTTTCGCAATTTCAACCGTCTCCCTCTGCCTGATCGTGGTGGCGCTGCAGATGGTATTGAAAACCCTGACTTCCTGAAAAACCTCCAGGGCCTCGCTCACCCATTTCATGAGATTTTCTTGCGTCTGCGTCGTCTGGGCGACGATGCCGGCCCTCCTCCTTCTCCTTGATTGCTTTATCTCATCAAAGTCTGTAATGACGTTGCCCACATCCTCGACGTAACTCCGAATGCTCTTTACCTCCGGATGGTCTTTATCCCCCAGGATGATAACCGTATAGCCTTCTCTTGCCAGGTATGTCGCAAATTCCTGTGCTTTCGTAACGAAGGGACACGTCGCATCGACAACCCGCACGTCCTTTTCCTTTAGCATTTCACTCTCGCCTCTCGTCAAACCGTGGGACCTGACTATCAATGTCCCACAGGTTATATCCTGGGCGGAGTCAAGGAGGGTTACCCCTTTTTCCTCGAGCTGTTCCACCACCTGCGGGTTGTGAATTATCTGTCCGAGGGTATATATCTCCCCCGCCTTTTCATCGCGGCAGGTTTCAAAGGCCATTTTGATCGCTCTTTTCACGCCGAAGCAGAAACCGGCGCTCTTCGCCACGATGATCTTTTTTTTCTTTCCCGTCCTGTTTTTAGCCACTCTTTCTCACTTCCTCAATGATAATACGGGCCGCCTCTTCAGGAGACAGCGCCGTGGTATCCACGCAGGTAACGTTGGGGGCAATTTTCAGGGGGGAATTGTCTCTCGTGCTGTCCTGAATATCGCGCCGTATCATATCCTCGTAAGCTTCCCGGAACGAGAGGCTCTCGCCTGCCGTTACGAGCTCCCGGTGCCTTCGTTCCGCCCTTGTATAGACAGACGCATCGATAAAAAACTTGAACTCTGCATCCGGAAATATGACGGTCGTCGCGTCCCTCCCCTCGCATATCACGCCACCGGAGGCCCCCATCATCTGCTGCTTTTCAACGAGAATCTGCCTCACCATCTGTACCCTCGAGATATCGGAGGCTTTCATTCCCACCTCTTCAGATCGAAGCTGATCCTCCATATCCTCACCGTCCACGATAATCCTCTGGCCTTCCGCGCCGACGCGAAATTCGATCTCCATCCTGCCGAGCCGTTTCGAGAGCTCGGGGCTGTCGGTAAACTCCAGCCCTTCTCTCATCGCCACGAGGGCTGCTGCCCTGTACATCGATCCCGTATCTATCAGTCTGTAGCCCAGCTTGTTTGCTACCATTTTTGAAACGGTCGTCTTTCCTGAACCGGGCGGGCCATCGATCGCTATTATTGGCTTCTCTCTCACGTCGAAAGACTCCGCAGTTTGTCATAAAATCCGGGGAAAGACGTGGCGACGCAGTCACGGTCATCGAGGGTAATCCCGATGCCGGCCCCGAGCGCAAAGATTTCCAGCGCCATGGCAATCCTGTGGTCTCCGAAGCTCGACACCTTTCCACCCCTGTACGCATCTCCCCGTCCCTTAACTCTCAACCCGTCGGGAAGTTCCTCTGCGACGACGCCGAGGCTCGAGAGCTGGGAGGTTACAGAAGCGATCCTGTCCGACTCCTTGAATCTCAGCTCACCCGCTCCCCGTATCTCAGTGACACCTGAGGCAAAGGCGGCTGCAACAGCAACTACAGGTACCTCATCGATCAGGAGCGGAACTTCACTGCCATCGACATCAGTCGCCTTCAGCTCCGATGATCTGACAACGATATCGGCTATCTCTTCTCCGGAAACAACCCGCTCGTTCGTAAGCTCGATTCTCGCTCCCATCCTTGCTAGAACACGGAGCATTCCACTCCTCAATGGATTTACGAGAACGTTCCGGGCGACGATTTCAGAGCGGGGGGTGACGAGGGCAGCGACGATGAAAAAGGCAGCCGCGGAAAAATCCGCGGGGACATCCACATCCAGGGGCCGCAGCTCGCCATGGGGAGAAATTTTTATCCAGTCCCCTGAGCGTGAAACATCGGCCCCCATCGACTGCAGCATCTTCTCCGTGTGGTCTCTCGTGGGAAGAGGCTCCTTCACCTCCGCCTCGACGCCCTGTGCTGCAGCTGCCACGAGAATTGCAGACTTGACCTGGGCGCTTGCCACGGGCATTTCATAGCGGATCGACTGCAAGTTGCCACCTCTGATCACCAGCGGCGGATATCGCCCATTATCTCTTCCCAGGACTGTTGCTCCCATTTTGGATAGAGGAGTTGTAATCCTTTCCATCGGCCTTTTCCGCAGATATCTGTCACCTGTGATGATGGATAACCCATCGATTGCAGCCAGAATCCCCGAACCGATGCGCATTGTCGTACCCGAATTGCCGGCGTACAGAACGTCCGAAGGCTCTCCCAGACCCGAAGCGCCCTTTCCCAGAACCGTTATTTCCTCCCCGTGATCGGAAATTTCCGCGCCAATCATCTCAACGAGCCGCCTCGACATCGTAACATCTTCCGCTGAAAGCAGGTTTCTTATCCTCGATTTTCCCTTGGCCAGCGACGACAGCAATACCCCGCGATGGCTGATCGACTTGTCGCCCGGCAGAAACAGCTCTCCCCTGAGGGCCTTGACTTTCTTCTTCATCTATATGGAGTCCCTCTTTTTCTTCGAAAGGTTGAAGTACCTGTTCATCCCCGGCACATCCTCTTCCCTGATCAGAGCCTCGAGCTGCGACAGGTTCTTTTTGAAATGTCTCAGCGCCATGACGATCTCCCTTTTGTTTTCCACCATGATCTCCGACCACATGGTCGGGTCCGATGATGCTATCCTTGTAAAATCCTTGAAACCGCCGGCAGAATACCCGAGTGGCAACGCAGAATCGAATGTGGCGACTGCATGGACAAGGGAGTATGCCACGATATGCGGGAGGTGGGAAACGAAGGCAAAAACGTGGTCGTGGTATCCTGCCCCTACCTCGAGAACGCGCGCGCCCGTTCTCTTCCACAAGCTTTTCACCATCCTGATTTTACTTGCCGGAGTACCCTTGTAAGGGGTAAGAAAAACAACCCGGGATTTGAAGAGATCGGGGAAGCAGTTCTCATAACCGGACTTTTCGGTCCCCGCGATGGGATGCCCGCCGATAAAAAACGGCCCCTTCGTGTATTCACTCAACTCGTCGCATATCGGCCCCTTCACGCTCCCGCAATCTGTGAGAATCGCGTCTGTTCTCAGTTTCGCGATCAGTTTTCTCCCCACCTCCTTGCTTCGCTCAACCGGAATGGCAAGAAAGAGAACGTCCACCTCTTCGTATTTGTTTCCCCTGAGCACCTCCGTTATCGAGCCATCTTCAAGGGACATATGGAGCCTTTTCCTGCTTCTGTCATAACCCATAATCGTCAATTCCGGTGATGAGCGTGAAAGTGCCTTGGCCAGTGACCCACCGATCAGGCCGAGCCCGTAGATTCCCACGTTCAAATTCTTCAATGCTATATCCTCCTCCCCACGGCACCGGCAACAGCACCCGCTTTTCTCATCATCTCGGCAAATAACTCCGGCCTGAGCGACTGAGGCCCATCGGACAGGGCTTCTTCGGGTTTCGTGTGCACCTCTACCATTATGCCGTCAGCCCCGGCCGCGATAGCTGCCGCTGAAAGAACGTGAACGAGGTCGGCCTTGCCTGACGCGTGTGACGGATCCACAATAACCGGTAGATGTGTCAGTTGCTTCAACACGGGCAGCGCGCTGATATCCAGGGTGTTTCTCGTTGACGTCTCGAAGGTACGGATTCCCCTTTCACAGAGTATGATCTTCGCGTTTCCCTGAGAAGCGATATACTCTGCAGACATGAGCAGCTCGTGTACCGTGGCGCTGAGCCCCCTCTTCAGAATAACCGGCTTGTCTGCTTTGCCCACTTCCGTCAGAAGCCGGAAGTTCTGCATGTTTCTCGCCCCTATCTGGATTATATCCGCGTACTTTATGAGGAGATCGATATCTCTCGTATCCATGAGCTCCGTGGCAACGGGGAGCCCGGTCCGCTCCCTTGCCTCGGCCAATATCTTCAACCCTTCCTCCCCGAGTCCCTGGAAGCTATAGGGCGATGTCCGGGGTTTGAATGCCCCACCCCGCAAAAAGGCTGCGCCCGATTTTTTGACACTGTCCGCAATTTCGAGCATCATGTCCCGTCCCTCGACGGAACAGGGGCCGGCAATTACAACAACCTCCTCCCCGCCGATAACCTTGTCCCCCACCCGTAACACCGTGTCTTCCGCCTTGAATTCCCTGCTCACGAGTTTATAGGGCTTCAAAATAGGCATGACCTTTTCGACACAATCCATCACCTCGAAAAAGGCCGCGTCAACCTTCCGCTCATCACCAATTGCGCCGATGATGGTTCTCTCGACTCCCTTTGAAAGATGAACCTTGAGCCCCATCTCCTTTACCCTGTTTTCCACGCTCTCTATCTCTCTCTCCGTGGCTCCGGGCTTGAGCACTATGATCATTTCATTCCCTCCTTGTGTGTGTATCTATGATTTTCTCGGTATCTTTTAGAATATTTTCCGGGTTTTCTTGGATTTTTCTCTGGGTCCCCGCATCACGCAGCGCGGGGATAGGAGCCAAGAAGCTTGAAATAGTCACAGAGGATTCTCATCTCATTTATGGCGGAAGCTATATTGGCGTCTGTTATATGGCCCGCCATATCGAGGAAGAAGAGATATTCCCACGCCCTTTTCTTTACCGGCCTCGACTCGATCTTGGTCAGGTTGATTTTAAACTTTGCAAATGGCTCCAGTATCTTGTACAGCGCCCCCACCTCATCCTTGACGGAAAAAATGATCGAGGTTTTGTCCCAGCCAGTTTTTTCGGGGGTTGTTTTCCCGATTATGATAAACCGTGTGATATTGTTGATATTGTCCTGTATGTTCTTCTTCAATACCTGCAGCCCGTAGAGCTTGCCGGCGCCCTCCGCCGCCACGGCAGCCGAGGAGGGATCCTCTGACACCAGCTCAGCCGCCTTTGCCGTGCTCTCCACATGAAATACGGGGACTCCCTTGAGATTTTTTTCGAGCCAGTTCCTGCACTGTGCTATGGCATGCGGGTGGGAATATACCTTCTTTATGTGCTCCATTTCTCCCGTGACCGAGAGCAGGGAGTGGGATATCTCGAGGATGATCTCCCCCGTGATATTTATGTTGTGCTCTACAAACATGTCGAGGGTGTTGCTGACGATGCCCTCTGTGCTGTTTTCGATAGGAACCACGCCGAACTCGACTTCCTTGCGGTCCACTGATTCAAAGACCTCCGCGACATTGATCACGGGTACGAGGTCAGCGCTCTCGCCAAACTGCGTTATGCATGCCATGTGGGTAAAGGTGGCCCTCGGTCCGAGAAAGCAGACGCGCATCCTCTTTTCCAGGGATATGGAGGCCGAGATAATTTCTCTGAAAATTGTGCGGACGGCCTCCGTCGGAAATGGGCCGGTGTTCAGCTTGCTGAGACTCTCCAGTATCTCCGTCTCTCTCTCCGGGACGTAAACCCTGAGATTGTGCTTCTTTTTCAATTCGCCGACGGCAATTGCAATATCGGCCCTTCTGTTGAGCAGCTCCAGAATATCCCTGTCCAGCTTATCGATCTTGTCTCTGTACTGTGCGAGAATCTCAGACCAGGAATTCATTTCTTTGGATTCTTGGCTTCCCCTATTTTTCTGTATTTTTCATATCTCCTTTGCAATAGTTCTTCCGTATTCACCCCACTGACCTCGGATATGGCCTCCAGAAGATGCTCCTTCAAGATACTCGCAGCTTTTTCCGGATTCCTGTGGGCCCCTCCATCCGGCTCGGGGACGACTATGTCTACCACCCCAAAACCTTTCAGGTCCGGGGCCGTTATTTTCATGATATCCGCCGCCGTCTCTCCTTTCCCGGCGTCCTTCCAGAGTATCGACGCACACCCCTCCGGGGAAATGACCGAGTAAATAGCATATTCCATCATCAGGATAATATCACCTATGCCGAGGGCAAGCGCTCCCCCCGATCCACCCTCCCCGATAACGGCTACGATGACAGGGACGATCAACCCGGACATCTCGATCAGGTTCCTGGCTATGGCCTCCGCCTGCCCCCTCTCCTCGGCACCGAGACCGGGAAATGCCCCGGGAGTATCGACGAAAGTTACTATGGGCAACCTGAATTTTTCGGCCAGCTTCATAACCCGGAGAGCCTTCCGGTAACCCTCCGGATGGGCCATGCCGAAGTTGCGGTGGATCTTCTCATTGGTCGTTCTCCCCTTCTGTTGACCGATCAGGACAATTTTTTGACCGTCAACCTCGGCGAATCCGCAAACGATCGCCGGATCGTCCATAAAGGCTCTATCCCCGTGTATTTCTATGAAGTTTTTGAAAATCAACTTCACGTAATCGAGCATGTACGGTCTCGAAGGGTGCCTTGCAAGGAGGGTTTTCTGCCACCGGGAAAGATTTGAGAAGATCTCCTTCTTTATCTTCCCTATCTTTCGCTCGAGCTTCTGGATTTCATCGGTTACGGCCTTGGAACCGTAATCCTCGGATGCTTTTAGCTGCTCGAGCCTGTTCTCCAGCTCGACGATGGGTCTCTCAAAATCCAGATATTGCCCGACCATCTCCGCCCTCATCAATTGGAGGTTGAGATTCTCCTCCGGAGTAGAAAATCATATCAGAAATGATTTGACAAGTTTACCTATTTTTTGTTCTTCCGAAGACTTCAACCATCGCCCATCCTCCCGTTTGAACCACGTCAGCTGCCTCTTTGCATACTGCCTCGTTTCCCGCTTTATGGTTTCGACCGTTACGGCGAGATCCTCCTCCCCCCTTAAAAAGGCGACGATGTGACGGTACCCCAGGGAGCACATCGGCCGAAGGCCGGGGGAATACCCCATGTCGAGCAGGCCTTTCACCTCGTCTACGAAACCCCCGGCTATCATCGCCTCCACTCTTTTGTTTATCCGCTCGTAAAGAACGTCTCTTTCCGGCGACAGAATGATGAAAAGATCTTCGAAGGCCTTTTCCCTCTCCTTCCACTTTTTCTGCAGAGACGAAAAAGTCGTGCCCGTTATCGCCATCACCTCGAGTGCCCTCACGATTCTGCTTCTGTCATTCGGGGAAATGGCCCTGGCAAACAGAGGGTCCCTCTCCTGAACCTCGTTGTAGAGGTCACCCAACCCTTCCCGCTCTAACCTCTTTTGAAGCTGATTTCTGATGGAGGGAGAGGAGGGAATCCTGTCCAGCCCGAAAAGAAAACTCCTCATGTACAATCCCGTTCCACCCACAAAGAGAGGGATTTTACCCCTGCCATAAATTTCCAGCACAACCCTCGAGGCTTCGGTGACATAGTCAGCCACCGAGAAGTATTCATCGGGGTACCGTATGTCGTAGAGGTGGTGGGGGACAGAGCTTCTCTGCTCCGCTGATGGCTTGGCCGTTCCAATGTCCAGGTAACGGTAGATCTGCAGGGAATCAAAATTGACAATCTCCAGCGGATACCTTTTGGCCAGGGTGAGGGCCGTGCTGCTCTTTCCCGATGCTGTTGGCCCGCCGATAATGACCACCTTCTTTTTCATGTTGCAAATATCAGGTTCTCCCGAAAAGTTTGTGCAATTCACGCCGCGAGATTCTCACGTACACGGGCCTTCCGTGAGGACAGGTTTCGCTGTAATCCGCCTTTTCCAGCTCTTCAAGAAGATATCTCACTTCCTCTTCAGGGAGAATGCGTGTCCCCCGCACGGATGAATGGCAGGCTATTTTCGCTATGAGTTCTTCGAAGGCTTTTTCCGTCTCCATCGCTCCACCGGGGAAATCCCCCTCGAGTATTTCTAAAAGGTCTTCAACAACCAAGGCGGGGTCGATCCCCTTGAGATAAAGCGGCACAGCCACGACTCTCATTACCCCTTCTTCCAACTCTACCCGATACCCCGCGTTGACAAGAACCTCCTTCACACGATCCGCGTGTCCGCTCAGGCCCTCGATGGGAACTGTAACAGAGATAAGGAGATGCTCGGGGCGTTCGAGCCAGTTGCTGAACCCTTTTCGCACCCGCCAGTACTGGACTCTCTCCGAAGCCGCGTGGATGTCGCAGAAGAAAAGCTCTTCGCCCCCGTCCAAAAGCACGTAGTTTCCAAGAACCTGCCCGAGGATTCTCATTTTCGAGAGAGGCTTCCGCGCTTCGAACAGATCATGCGGGGTCTCTCTTCCCTTTTCTCCAGATGGGTGAGAACTGTCGGCGGCACAGGTGCGCCCCTGGCGGGGCATTCCTTTCCAGGGCCCGGCAAGGTCGGCCTCTTCCGTGGGGACCCAGAAATCTGCCTCACCGGGAGGACGGGCCGAATCGGCCCCGCTCCCGGATCCTTCCCTGACGAAACATCTCTTTACCGCATAGCTTATTATCTCGAAAAGCTCCCTTCGGTACCTGAACCTTACCTCTCTTTTGGAGGGGTGGACGTTTACATCGGCCTCCTCGGGGGAAACCTCTATGAATATGTACGCCGAGGGATAGCGGTTTTCCGGTATCAGCCCTCTCAACCCCTCTTTGACCGCGCCGACACCGATACCATCGCGAACGGCCCGATTGTTGACGAATATGGACATTCTGTTTGACCGGGGAAACGTTCTGAGCGGGGATGTGACGAGACCCTCCAGGGAAAAGTAGGGGCTCACCTCCTTGAACTCATGAAACAGTGCTGCGATTTCGCCCTCTCTCAGATGCACTCTTTCCCGGATATCCAGGTCCGCCGGAACCGAAAGAGACTCTTTCCCGTCAGCATTGAAATGGAAGTAAACTCCCCTGCAGGGTATTGCGAGGTCCCAGAAAACGTTTTTGACATTGCCCTGTTCAACCTTCCTGCTCCTTAAAAATTTTTTCCTCGCCGGCGTGTTGAAAAAAAGTTCTTTCACCTTCACCACGGTTCCGCTATTGCCCGAAACGGGCCTCTCCCCCCTTATCTCTCCTCCCGACACGGACAACTCGATCCCCCTGTCGCTTTCCTCCGGAATCGACCGTATTTCCATCTTCGATACCGCTGCGATCGATGCAAGGGCTTCTCCCCTGAACCCGAATGAGTTGATGGATGACAGATCCCCAGCGCCCCGAATCTTGCTGGTCGTGTGGCGCAGCAGTGATTGCCGCAGATCTTCAGGATCCATCCCGCTCCCGTTATCGGCCACCTCTATAAGTGAGAGCCCTGCGTCCTCGACGCTAACCGACACGCGGGTGGAGCCGGCATCCAGGGAGTTCTCGACGAGCTCTTTGACAACCGATGACGGGCGGTCTATTACCTCACCGGCAGCGATCTTGTTGATGGTCTCTTCGCTTAACTTTCTGATCTTCTTCAATTCGCCTCCAGGCTGATCTCACACCTGCCCCTGACCTTCCTGAACTCTTCTATGTCTTCGAGGAATTTCATGGACATTTTATCACCGAGCATGGCCCTGGTGAGCTTCTTTCCATACTCCACCCCTGGCTGATCGAACGGGTTGACCCCCAGCAACTTCCCCGTCAAAGCGGTTACACACTCGAAGAGAAATATGAGTGCCCCGATGGCAAACTCGTTTCTTGCGTGAGGTTCGATAACGACAACCGGCCTTCCTTTCGAGGCGAGGGAGTATATCGTTGCATCCATTTCCGCCCTGAAGAGGTCTGCCATTTTCTTCCCGGAGAGAAACAAAACGCTTTCGTCTCTTTTGAGAGGCTTGATGGAATAGTCCCTGTTGAATTTTCCCGGTCCGATAAACGTGTACACCTTGTCATCGGGGCCGTCCATGTAGAGCTGCAGCTGTGAATGCTGGGCCGTTACCCCGATGACGCCGACGGGTGTCTGGCCGATACTGTCGATTCTACCGCCCTCTTTCCTTTCCTTCCCCAGACTTTCACCCCACAGCTGACAGAACCAGTCGCTTAGCTTTATGAAAAAATCCGAATAGGCGAAGAGGACGAAGGTGTTCTTTCTCTCCTCTTCCATATAATGGGCATATATCGCCGCTAAAACGACCACCGGATTGGCCTCTTTCTCCGTGCCGAGGTTGATTCCGTCCATATAGCGCGCTCCCTCCAGCAATGAGCCAACATTGACCCCTGCGAAAGCAAGGGGCAGCAGTCCCACCGGCGAAAGGACCGAAAACCGGCCTCCCACGGAAGGCGGCACGGGAAAGGAGAGAAAACCATATTCTCCGGCAAGGCCCCGAAGCAGGCCTTTCTCCGGATCGGTGGTTACGATGATGTGCTCTTTCCACCGCTCCCCGACTTTTCTTTTCAACAGGCCCGTTACCACAAAAAACTGCGAGAGGGTCTCCGAAGTGCTTCCCGATTTGCTGATTACGTTGAAAACGGTCCTCTCAAGATCGAGCGTGGCAAAGGCCTTCTCAAAGGCATCGGGGTCCACGTTATCGAGGACGAGCACCCTTCCGCCCTTTCTTCCCGCACTCTCCGGCAGGGCTCCCATCACCGCGGAAGTCCCCAGGGCAGACCCGCCGATCCCGAGTACCACGAATGTATCAAACCTTCTTCTCAAAGATGCCGCAAACCGTGAAATCTTCCGCGTCTCCTTCTCAAAGTACGGCAACGAGTAAAAACCCGCACTGCCCGATACCCTCTCCAGGAAGAGCTCCTTGTTTTTCCTGGCCCCCATGGTCAAGCCGGCCTTGAGGTCTCTATGTGAAATCCCCATCCCGAACCTGTTCAGATCCTTCAGGGCAAAGCTGTAATCGATCGATAGCACGCTTTTTTTCACGTGGGACCTCCTTTCCTTGACAGAGGATTTTATTATAATATATTAAAATAGCACATGACAGGAGGGCAGAGGATGACCAAGGCCGCTGTGGGGAAAAAATTAAAGGATCTTCGGTATCAGAAGAACCTGACGCTCAAGGATGTGTCTGAGGGAACGGGAATCAGCATATCCATGCTTTCAAAGATCGAACGGGACGAAACCACACCGACCATCGACCTGGCGATAAAGCTCGCCAACTTTTTCAATCTTTCACTCGCAGAGATGATCAACATCCCTGAAGGGAAAAAAATATCGAAGACACGTCTCGATAACCTTCTCACCATGAACTCTGACGGTGGATTGAAAGTTCAATTCTTCAATAAATATTCACCCGACGTAAGCGTCGACTTTTTCAGGATGATCATCCCCCCCGGTACCGGTCTCGTGGAAGACTCGAAACATCCCTCCGGGTCCCACCACATTCTCTACATCGATTCGGGTGAGGGGGTCATCACGGTCAAAGACAAAAAGATTCCCGCCTCCAAAGGCGACGTGGTAAGCTTCTATTCCGATGTTGCGCACAATTACGAAAACGAAAGCGAGGAAGACCTCGTAATCATCGGAATCCTCACGTACAAGTAACCACGCAAGCGTGAATGCCGGAAAGAGAGAAAAGGCGCCTTGCGGCGCCTTGAGTTTACTCTTTTCTGACGGAAAACCGGCCCTCGAGGTTCTTCAGCCGCTCGACGATACCGCCATATTCGAGCTCGCTGAAGGGCAACATCGCCGGGCCGAAGAATCCCTGGCGCCTCAACTCTTCAGATTTTCTCGAAACGTTGTCCCTCACGTAATCCCAGAAGGGGTGATCGAACACATCGGCTGCTTCCGTCAGGACTCCCTCTTTGACACAGAAGGCGAGGCAGTTCACCACGGGAGGGCCATCGAAGTATGATATGGGGCTGTTTTTCTTGACGGGCATGAGCGGACCGTTGTGAGAGCCCCTCATGAAACCGGCAACGTAATGCCCTATGGCAAAGGGGGAGATTATTTCGCCGGTGGCGGGGAAGTTACCCTGCACGCGCACCAGGGCAACGGGATCATCCTTGCCCGTGTACTTACCGGCAATGTTGTGCAACCGCGTGGTGCTGATCGAAAGAGCGACATCCCCGGTATCTCTCGAGTACACCTTTTCAATAACGTACCGCTCCTGATCCCTTAAAAGCGCCGCGATATCGTAGAGGTCTTCGGGAGCGCTGAGCTCCACCACCTTGTCCCCCTCGGTATATTCAACATCCATGATGTGAAAGGTGTACCCTTTGCCGACCTTCGGTGAGAGGATCAGCCCCGAGCAGTACATCGGGTCCGCAAAGGAGAGATAGAACGGCAGGTTGTACGCTCCGGGGTCGGTCTTGTCCGCGGCGAAGGCAAGGAAGGGTTCATTCGGCCTCTCTTCAATCTCCATCTCCGCTACGGCGGGCCCCATCCCCTTTACGTTGCCCGAAAAGGAATCCTTGAGCAAATCCTGCCCGGCTCCGTACAGGCCCTGTTTCTTGGCGACTTGGGTCCCCTCCATGAAGGCATCAAAGGCGAGCTTGTGAATTTTCTCGGAATCTTCTCCCAGCGTGTGCGTCATGAGGATCGCTATGTCGTCCCCCGTGTGCCCGATATAGGAGTCGATCACCATTCCCTTACCCTGCTTCCTGACAACCTCCTTTACCCTCTCCATCAAGCCGCTGCTGGGCATTATATGCCCCCCGATTGACCCGATATCCGCCTTGATGAGTGATATTGTGACTTTCATTTACGCCTCCTTTTTTCTTTTTTTCCCGTACCAGTCCACAAAAGCTTCTATGCCCTTTTCAACACTCCACTTCGGGTTGTACCCCAGCTCCTCTCTCGCCCTGGATATGTCAGCGTAGGTAACCATCATGTCGCCGGGTTGGTGGGGGAGCAGTTCGGCACGCGCCTTCTTTCCCGTCGCACGCTCGATCATCGAGACAAGCTCGAGAAGGTCCGTTACCTTCGACTCTCCGAGATTGTAGATCCTGTATCCACCCATATTGTTCATGGAAAGAATGATACCGTCAACTATATCGTCGATGAAGGTGTAATCCCGCTTGCTCTTGCCCATGGAGAAGAGGGGGACCTTTTCCCCCGCAAATACCTTTTCCGTGAAGCTGTATATCGCCATCTCGGGCCTCTGGCGGGGGCCGTAAACGGTGAAGAGCCGCAGGCAGGTTATATCCATGCCGTAGAGATGGTGATAGGTGTGGCAGAGCAGCTCTCCCGCTTTTTTCGTCGCGGCGTAGGGGCTCACCGGGTTGTCGACGCCATCTGTTTCGGAAAAGGGAATTTTTGTGTTTCCCCCGTAGACCGACGACGAAGAGGCGAATATAAACGACCCGACATCGTTTATCCGTGCCGCATCGAGAAGGTTGTACGTCCCGCTAACATTGACCGATATGTACTTTTCCGGATCCTCGATGGACGGCCTGACCCCGGCCATGGCGGCGAGGTGGACAATCATGTCAGGTTTTGCTGATCCCACGATACCACCCATATCGGGCGACCTGATGTCGCTTTCGTGGAATGTGAATCCACCGTGATTTTCGAGGATACCGAGGTTCTCCTCTTTGAACTCCCGCGCGTAAAAAGGGTCGAGGTTGTCCAATCCGGTAACGGATGCGCCTTCTTCAAGCAGTCTTTCGCAGAGGTGTGAACCGATAAACCCGGCTGCTCCGGTAACGAGGATATTCATTCCCATTTATCCAAACCCAAAGCCCTCATACTGCAGTCACTGCACCGAAGCTCCCGCAGCTTTGTATGTTTGAAACTTTGAGGAGAAGGAAGTTTCCTTGCGGGTTTGCCCAAGAAACAATTACCATAAGGAAGGGGTATTTTCAAATGAATTGTCGTTTCGATAGGATCCATTGTTTGAATGCGGCGATCTATCCCCCTCAAATTTCCGGCATTGCTATTGACTATATCGGCAAGAATATATAAGAATGAAATAAGTCGGGGCGGCATAGCCAAGTGGTAAGGCAGGGGTCTGCAAAACCCTTATTCCCCGGTTCAAATCCGGGTGCCGCCTCCAGTTTTTTATCAGCGCCAGGTATTGAAAAATCACCCCGTGTGAGGCGAAAGAAAATTCGCACGGGGGGAATCTTCTCTCCATCCCAACTTCGGTTTTTGTTTTTCATGCTCGGGTGGCGGAATAGGCAGACGCAGGGGACTTAAAATCCCCTGGGGTTATCCCCGTGGGGGTTCGATTCCCCCCCCGAGCACCACCCATCATCGATCCTATTACTGCTTATCAGGTAAATAATCCATCATGAAAACAATTTTCACTTTCTAAGACAATTCTCTCGGTCTGCCCGTAGCTTGCGTGCTCCCTTCGTTTGCAGGTGGGCAATCGCATATCATTGACTTTTCTTTCTCTCCCGTGTTTAATAGCAAGTGTATTTCTTTTCCTTCACTGATGAATTAAAGGTAAAAATTACATCTACTAAGCAAATGAAAAGAAAAAATGTTTTCATGCTTTTGGTAGTGGCATTGTTTATTCCCTTAAGCGGGGTGGCAGTGCTCGCACAGGTTCAACCCCGCTCTTTTACCGTCTCCCCCCTTGTCGGGATATACACCTTCGACAGCGAGCAGAGGCTCGAGGACGGAACCCTCTTCGGGCTCCGGCTGGGATACAACATCGACCGTCACTGGGGCGGGGAACTATCC
>JABAOE010001985.1_pt5 | contig 35364 bp, 42 predicted proteins | sample 7062141 | NCBI WGS metagenome assembly JABAOE01 (sample SAMN14538627, study PRJNA623070) | marine sediment metagenome | biome: marine biome [ENVO:00000428]; feature: marine pelagic biome [ENVO:01000023]; material: deep marine sediment [ENVO:00002113] | place: India: Gulf of Khambhat ...
ACAAAAACTACAGTATCTAGAACATTTGGGATTATTCCTAATTCTATTTTTCCTATGAAACGCTGAATGGCATCAAGTGGAGAGTTGGCATGAACCACACCCACCATTCCAACTCCAGCTAATCTAAGATCAGAAAATATTCTAAAATCCTCTCTTCTTCTTACTTCATCAAATATTGTGTAATCAGGTCTAACCAAGAGAAGAATGTCAGCTGAATTTTCAAAACTTCCATCTAATCTTGTGTATTGTGTTATTCCTGCATCGACTTGTAGGTCTCTTGGAGATTCGAATGTCTTTACAATTTTTCCACCACCATGATAGTAATTTGCAAGGCTTGATGCAAGTGTACTTTTTCCTGAGCCTGGCGGGCCTGAAATTAAAATTCCTTCTGCACGTTCAGAAAATCTCGCCATTAATTTTTCTGAAACATTGTATTCGTTTAGGTCAAGTTTTACAATTGGGTGTACAATTGTAATTTCATATCCTTCAGAAAATGGAGGTTGAGTTATTGCAATTCTATAATCTTCATATTGAATAACTAGTGCCCCTGCTTTAGATATTTCAATAGTACTAGAATCTGAAATCTTTGATCTTTCAAGAATTTGTGATGCAATGCTGTGTAGATAATCTCTAGTCAAAGTTTTATCTTCTAGTTTTGTTAGCTCAAAAGTTCCAGGTTTTCCTTTTTTTGCAAAAGGTGCGAGTCCTTCTTTTAGGTGTACACTCATAGTTTGTGCATCAAAAAATNNAAAAAATCTTAAAAATTCAAGTTCTTTTTCATCTTGTTCAGGTTTTTGATATTTTACTTTAATTCCTTCTGCTTGTGCAACTAAAGATTGAGCATAATCTGATGTGTAAAGAATTGCTTCATTTTGTTTTGCTACATCTTGAATAATTGCATCAATTCTTCCTCTTTTTGCAAGACTAACATCATCTACTCCAGGTCGTTTACCTTCAAATTTTATCGAAATATGATGCTTACCAGAAATATCTTGAAGTTTTTTTATTTCTTCTAGTCCTACAAATCCTTGTTCTTTTTTCTGTGCAGCTTGTGATTGTAATTCATCTAAAACTGCCATAGGAATAATGATTTCAATATTTTCTAAAGAATTAGCTTCTACTTCCTTTATGATTTGGCCATTAATGATAATACTTGTATCTACTACTATCTTAGACAACGAAAAGAACTCTTCTATCCTACTTTTAATTATAGCGAAAATTAACACTCAAAAATTAGTTTTATGAAATAGATGAAATTACTTTCAAAACATTATCAAAATCAAAAGGTTTTGAAATGTATGCTACAGCTCCTGCTTCAATGCATTTATGGATAACTTTTTGATCATCACTTGCAGTAATTAGAATGATTTTTGCGTCAGAATGAGATTCCATGACTTCTTGAACTACTGTCAAGCCATCTTTTTTTGGCATAGCTAGATCAAGCAATAATACCTCAGGATTTAATTGAGAAAATTTTTCAACAGCATCAGCACCATCTACTGCTTCACCCACAACAGTATGTTTTCCAATTGTAAGAATATCTCGTAGAACTAATCGAATAGATTCAGAATCATCTGCAACCATTATGTTTGCCATGCTGTGTTTTCAAATGCATTATTATTTAAAATGCTGTTCAGTCTAAAAATTCTGAATAGTTTTCATTAATTTTATGAACTAATGATTCAGCGTCAACATTTTCTCCATCCATGTCTTTTTTCATAATTTCATTAGATTCAGAAATAATTTGTAAGATTCCGTTAATGGATTTACCCTCAATCATTTGCTTAAGTAGTTTATCATTTAGTAATGAGATAGTTCCTACTTTGGGCTTATCCATCATTGGTGCAAGTCCTTTGATTTTATGAGTATGTTTTTCGATGTCTTTACAATTCTTTGAAACGTCCGAATCGTCTTCACACTTTCCAATAATTTTTTTTATTTCTTCTAGCTCCTCGTTGATTTCTTTTGTTGCAACTTGAATAAATTCATCTGACATTTAGTTCATCAAAAATAGCTTACCTATTATTTTTATACTCTGCGAAATTTTCTTCATCTAAGATGAAAATTATCAACAAGACATATTTGCTAATAGCTATTCTAATTGGTGCAGCTGCAGCAAATTTGATATTACTTTATGGAGTGCAGCAGATTGGAGCAGCTGAGTCATATTCAATATTGCGTGCCGGTGATCTTAAAGTAAAAACAGAAACTGTATCTAGTCTTGCTACTTCTATTGCTAGCGGCAATGACGCAGATAGATTTAACCTAAAACAAGAAACACAAGATTTTGAATCGCTATTAAACACCTTGCTGGTTGGTGGAACCATCAGAGGTCAGTCAATCGTTACAATACCTAATGAAGTTAAAGGAGATTATGATAGTGTTGTTTCATCTTGGGAGTTATACAAGGGTAGTGCAGATCAAGTCCAAGAAACTTCAGTTTTTGACATTAATGCTGTTGAATCCCTAAATTATGTTTTAGAAAAAAATGGGGAATTAATCTTACTTACAGATGCATTACATGATGATCTTGTTGAATTAGATAGAAACTTTAACAGACACAAAGAGATCGCCCTAGAACTCCAAGAGTTAGCACAAAGCATTGGTCAAAATGCTTTACTTATCTCGATAGGTGAAGGAGAAGGAGTTCAAGAAGATCTTAGAAGAGATAGAATCTCATTTGAATTAGGTATGAGGACTTTATTACAAATTCCAACTGATGGTTTAGACTTGGAGAGCATTGGAGAAAAGCCTGAATTCGTAATTGAGCTTCCTAGAGAGAATTCAGAATCACTTAGAAGATTAGATCCATTATGGGAATCAGTTCAATTAAGAGTAGTTACTCTTGAAGAAAGATCAATACTTTCACCAGAATTTGAAATGGCACGTAACAACTTGCAAAAAGAAAGAAACATTTTGTTGACATCCATAGACAATATGTTAGATTCTTGGAACGAGCAACTAAACGAGGGACGTGTTCAACAGCAAAATATTATTCAAGTTTTGTTAATTGTTGATATTATCGTATTTTTTGCAGTATTGTTTGTTATTAGGAGATCATTAAACCCTCTAGGAATGATTACTTCAGGACTTTCACGCATAAAAGAAGGAATCTACGGTGAAAAAATAGCTTACAAAGGTGCAGATGAAGTTGGAGAATTAGTAAACACCTTCAATATAATGTCAGACACAATCAGGCAAAAAGAAGAAGAAGCAAAGAAGATGAGCTTAACTAAAGATGAATTTCTTGCTATGATTACTCATGAGCTTAAAACACCATTAGTTCCAATTCAAGGATATGCAGATATTTTGTTAAGTGAACATCTTGGAAAGTTAACTGACGAGCAAAAAGATAGATTAGAAATAATAAAATCAAGTTCGGCATCTTTACTAGATATTATTTCAGATCTTTTGGATGCGCAAAAACTAGAGCTTGGTCAATTGCGAATGAAAAAAGAAAGTCATAGCACCAAAGATACAATTGAAAAAGCAATTCAAGCACTCAAACCACAAATAGATAGCAAACAAATTTCAGTAAGTATTACTGGGCCAGAGATTATTGTAATTCACGATTCAGAAAGAATAGGTCAAGTATTAACAAATCTAATTAAAAATGCTCTAAAAGCAATTGAGGAAAAAACTGGAACGATTCAAGTAATTACAGAAGATTTACCTGATCACGTAAAAATTAGCGTAAAAGATAACGGAATTGGAATTCCTACTGATAAACAAGAAGGGTTGTTTAAGAAATTCTTCCAAGTAGATGCATCACTAACAAGAGAACGTGGTGGAAGTGGTTTAGGATTAGCAATCTGTAAAGGAATTGTTGAAGGCCATGAAGGAGAAATTGGGATACAAAGTATTCCAAATGAAGGTTCTACATTTTACTTTACCATACCAAAGAATCCTACAGAGTTGTAATCGTCTTATTTCGTGATAAAAAAAATCATAGTGAATTAGCTAAATTACCTCACAATTGTAAAAAAATCAAAATTATGAAACAGTAACAAAATGTCGACTATTTTAGGCACGAAAATATGCAAAAATGAGGAATTTTATCCAAATTGTAGTGCTTATTTTGAATCACTTAGAAAAAAAGGAAAAACAGATTATGGTTTTGAAGATGAGTACTTTTTTACGATTCCGGCAATCTCAGATCAGTAAGATCTAATTCAACTTTTTAATTTTTGAGAATCTAGTAATATTTAACAGAGTTAGCCAGATTACAGTATGGAATTGATTTTAGAAGAATATGCAGATGATGCAGTAAATTATGCATTAGATAATGGTTGTCAGTATTGTGATGTAAGAGCGGAAAAAATTTCTCAAAAAGGTATTGCAGTAGAAAATGGAGATATTGAATACTCGATATCAAAAAATGATGAAGGGATAGGAATCAGGGTTCTAAATTCTGGCGCCTGGGGATTTTTTGCCATATCTGCACCCACATCTGGAGAAATTATTAGAGAAGGTGTCTTAAGAGCTTGTAAAAATGCATTGCATGCTTCTGAAAAGAGGCAAAACAAAATTGAAATTGTGAGCACTCCAACATATGAAAAGAAAATTAATTTTCCTGTTTTAGTTGAACCTAGTATAGAAGAAATAAGCAAAGCTGGTTATGATTGTGATAAAATTATTCAAAACGAAAAGAGAATTATAAAATCAATTGTTAATTTATCATTTAGTACATTTTCAAAGTATTTTGTTAATAGTGAAGGTTCTAAAATTATGCAAAATTATACTGATACAATTGCAGATTTAACTGCTACAGCAAATGAATCTGGTCTAACTCAATCAGTTAACATTACTGAAGGCGGCAGAGGGGGTTTAGAAAAAATTTCAGAGGATAAACTTGAAAAAGTGTCGTATGATATCTCAAAAAAAGCAGCTGCCTTAATTGATGCAAAACCTGCAAAAAAAGAAGAAGGAGTAGTTGTCATGAATCCTGATTTTGTTGGATTATTAACTCATGAAATTCTTGGACATCCATCAGAGGCAGACAGGGTTTTAGGAAAAGAGATGGCATGGGCAGGTGGAGCCTGGTGGGCAGGAAAATTAGGCACAAAAATTGGCTCTGATGAGCTAAATGTCTTTGATGATCCTACAATTCAAGGGAGTTTAGGGTGGTATGAATTTGATGATGAAGGTGTAAAGTCTAATAGAACTAATTTGATTGAAGATGGAGTCCTTACAAATCACATGCAGAGCAAAGAGACTGCAAAAATTTTTTCTGAAAAACCTAGTGGAAATATGAGGGCAACATCATACAGATTCATGCCATTGATTAGAATGGCTTGTACTTGTATTGCAAACGGAGATTGGAATCAAGATGAAATGATCAAAGAAGTTAAAGATGGATATTTGATTTCAAATATGAAGATTCCATCAATAGACATGAAAAGATACAACTGGAGTATTTCTTGTCAGTATGCACATAAAATAGAAAATGGCGAAGTGACTGATTTACTAAGGGATGTGATTGTTATTGGAACAGCGCCAGAGTTTTTCAAGTCAATAGATGCATGTGGTAATGATTTTACTGTAAGACCAATAACAAATTGCGGAAAAGGTGATCCAATGCAATCAATGATGATGGGAAATGGAGGTCCTTCCATAAGAGCAATAGCTACTGTGAAGAGTGTAGATGAATAATGAGTTTTAAGTCATTAGAGAGCATTAGAGATAAAGTAGTTTCTTGTACAAAGTGTGATCTTTGTAACTATAGAACTAATTCTGTTCCTGGAAAGGGAATAAAAAATTCAAGAATAATTTTCATCGGAGAAGCTCCTGGCAGAAGCGAAGATAAGCAAGGAGAGCCTTTTGTTGGAGCTGCAGGAAAAAAACTATCAATTGCTTTAGAATATGCAGGAATTTCCAGAGATTCTGTTTACATCACAAATGTTGTCAAATGTAGACCTCCAAAAAACAGAATTCCTACTCAAATTGAAAGAGATGCATGTTCAGAATATTTAGAATCTGAAATCTCATTGATAAAACCTAAAGTAATTTGCATTATGGGAAATACAGCGTATAATTCACTCCTAGGTGGAAATAACATTACAAGCAATAGGGGCAAAATAGTAACTAAAGATGGAAGGCAGTATTTTCTGACTGTGCATCCTGCAGCAGCAATTTACAATCAAGATTTACTTGAAGTTCTCAAAGAAGATATGAAAAAATTAATCAAAATCGTTTCAGAGAGTTAGAATGAGTACGCTATCACGTAAATTTTACGCAAGAGACACGGTAAAAGTAGCAAAAGAACTTCTTGGAAAGAAATTAGTAAGAAGAATTGGAAATTCTACGATTTCAGGCATCATCACTGAAACAGAAGCATACAGATTTGATGACGATCCAGCTAGTCATGCATTTAGAGGAATGACTCAAAGAAATAAAGCAATGTTTGGGGAAGTTGGAAGAGCTTATGTGTATTTTACATATGGAATGTATTATTGCGTAAATGCAGTAGCACGAAGTTCAAGCTTTGATGCAGGTGCAGTATTGATAAGAGCATTAGAGCCAAAACAAGGCATTGAGAAAATGATCAAAAACAGAAAAACTGAAAAAATTTCTAATTTAGTTAGTGGTCCTGCAAAACTAACTCAAGCATTAACAATTACAAAAAAACAGTATGGAGTAGATCTTACTAAAAAAACTGAACTCTTTATTGCTGAAGGTATTGAGAAAAAGAAAATCATAGCAAGTCCAAGAATTGGAATAAAAGACGGTATTGAAAAATTGTGGAATTTTAAAATTGAAATTTAAGATGAGTTGTTATCTTCATCTTCATTAAGAGTCCATGGAGCAAACCTTCCAAGAACTCTAGACCAATCAAGTTTTAAGAGCAAAACAATCATTGCAGTCATCAAGCCAGCAAAAATTACAATTCCAATGTAAATTGGTGTTGCATCTTCAACATCTTCTAAAACAGGCTCTATTAAAGAAAGACCAAGAAAATGAGCAATCAAGACAATAACATAGTGTAAAACTAGTTTTCCAGTAACTGTAGCAATGAAGAATCGTTTTGGATTGTATTTTGCCAATCCTAGTGGAACGTAAACTAGATCATCAGGAATAGGGGTAGCGGCTGCAAAAAATGCAGCACCTGCACCATATCTTTTTACTAATCTTTCAAATGGTCTCATTCTTTTACGGGTTTTTTCGTTAATTATACGCCTGCCTCCATAACTTGCATAGAAAATAATCTGTTTTGCACCTGCTGAAAGGACAGCAGATAAAATTGCAAGAACATGAAGATTGAATTGATCACCAACTGACATTGTTGCAAGAAGTAAAAATGCAGGCAGAGGAACAAATGGAATTAGGGAACCAAAGAAACTAACTAAACCTAATCCAAGATAACCTACTTCCGGGGCAAAAGGAAATAGATCTGCAAAATCCAATGATCATTCATTTGGAAAGCGTTATTTAACTATAAAATCAGTTGACGGAATTTTTGATTTGTCTGATGTACAATCATTAAAATATCATATTTTTGGAGTCAAGGTAAATTGGCCAAAAAAAATTATCAAGAAATTTGTGATTCAATTGCAAAGATTAGTCCTTACATTAGATTTGTAGGTGTAATTGGAAAAAATGGGGAATTATTATCATATGCTAGAAGACCAAGAATGAAGCCTCTTCTCAGTAAAAAAAAGACTCATGATCAATTTTCACATATTGCTATGAAGACTGACATGGAAGCTTTTTTTGATAAAAGTCTAGGAGAAATTCAATTTGTATGGGAAGAAAGAAAAAAAGTTCAGACTATTTCTTTTGCGATAAAAAAAGTACGAGTTTGGATTTCAATTGACAAAAAAGTTATTCGAACTGAGGTTCTTCGAATAATTGATGCTTGTCTTCCCATTGTCAGGCTTTACTCATAAAGCCAACATTTTACATAGCCAGTTTCAGTTTTGAAGTTTGGAGGATCTTGTTTACATTTTTCCATTGCTTTAGGACATCTAGCAATAAATCTACACTCAGATTTTGGTTCAATTAAGCCAGGAGGATTACCTTTGATGTATTTTGGTTTAGTTCCATGCAAGGTTGGAATGGATTCCAAGAGTCCTTGTGTGTAGGGATGTTTTGGGTTTTTGTATATTTCATATGATGAACCAAATTCAACCATTTGTCCACCATACATTATTCCAATCTTATCAGCAATTTCAGAGAGTATAGCTAGATCATGAGTGATTAGAAGAATTGACATTCCATCTTTTTTGAGTTTTTTAAGAAGATTGACAATTTGAGCTTGAATCAACACATCTAATGCTGTGGTGGGCTCGTCTGCTATCACTAGTTTAGGCTTTAGCAACAAACCCATTGCAATGATTACTCGCTGTTTCATTCCTCCACTCAGTTCATGAGGAAATTTTTTCAAAACTTCCTCATCAAGGCTAACTGAATTCATTGCATCAAGGATAACCTTCTTAGAATCACCTTCAAAATTATGCTGCCGTAAGACCTCTTGAAATTGATCCTTTATGGAAAAAACAGGATCAAGTGAATTCATTGCACCTTGAAAAATCATTGAAATTTTTTTCCATCGAATTTGTTTGTCAAAATCATTTTCTGAATAATTAAGAACCTCCTCTCCATCAAAATCGATCTTGCCAGAAATTATTTTTCCCCCAAGTAACATTCGAATTATCGATAATCCAAGAGTGCTTTTACCACATGCACTCTCTCCTGCGATCCCTATTGATTCACCTTTATCCAAAGAAAAACTAACATCTTCTAATGCATGTACTTGACCGCGGGATGTATGATATCTTGCAGTCAAGTTTTCAACATTAAGGAAAGCCATACAGTTCTTTCAAACTAACTACTAGATTTTTGTTTTGCACTAAGGGATATAAACAACGTTAAAGAAACGAAGATTCGTTCTCATGCAAGTTCCAATCTGTGGTTTTGATGCAAAAAATGCCGTGTTATGCCCACAGTGTGAATCTAAACTAGAAGCAGGAGAACTTACAAGAGCTGATGTAGAAGCCTCGATCAAACTTTCCCGCCTAGCAAAAAAAAATTCCCAGATTGACAAATTTGCGCTTACAAAGTGTAGAGAGATCGATGGTACTTTTGTCCTATATCTTAACAAAAACGATATTCTTGCAATACGACAGAGTAGAACTTTGTATGGAATGATCCAAGAACAGTTTCCAGGAAAGATTTGGCTGGTAGAATCAGAAGAAAGTGATAAAAAATTCATTGAAGATATGTTCTTCCCAACAAAAATTCTTTCAGTAAATTCAGTGTGGGCAAAAGACGGAGGACAGATAACTAAGGCAGTAATTTCTGGAAAGTACACATCAAAATTTCCAATAGATATCAACAAAGTGATTCAAATTGTTAAAAATGTGCGAAATCTTGATATCGAAATCGAGTTTGAAGAGTCAGGGAAGTAAGAATTTTGGGTTTTGGTAGAACGCATAACATTGAAGATTTAGCATCGAGTCTAATTGGGCAAAATGTCACACTTGGAGGTTGGGTTGAAGACCTTCGAAAATTGGGAAAAATGACATTTCTTACCCTCAGAGATGCTACTGGAATTATTCAGGTGATTATCAAAGGAGAATTAAATGAAAAACTGGAAGAGATTAACAGACAAAGTGTTGTCACTGTCAAAGGAGGGGTGCAAGAAACAAAAGCAAAAGATTATGATTTTGAAATTAAAGCAGAAGAGATTAAAGTTTTAGGAAAAGCAGTTCATCCATTACCAATTGATCCCATTGGAAGATTAGAAAGTAATATCGATAATCGACTAAATGCTCGTGCTTTAGATATGAGAACTCAAAAAACTGCAGCAATTTTTAAGCTAAGACATCATGTTTTAGCATCTTTAAGAAAAACACTTACAGAAAAAAAATTCATAGAAATAACTACTCCAAAAATTATTGGTAGTGCAAGCGAAGGAGGCGCAAATTTATTTTCGTTAGAGTATTTTGGAAGAACTGCTTACTTGGCACAAAGTCCACAACTATACAAAGAACAAATGACAATCGGTTTAGAACGAGTTTTTGAGATTGCATCATTTTATCGTGCAGAAAAATCACATACAGGACGACATCTTAGTGAGTTTACAAGTGTCGACATTGAAGCTGCATTTATGGATTATACTGAAGTGATGGATGTTCTAGAAGATCTTGTAATGGAAGTTTACAAGTATACATCAGAGAATTGTAAAAAAGAGCAGGAGGAAATAGGAAATGAAATTAAAGTTCCATCAGCTCCATTTGAGCGAATTACGTACTCTCAAGTCGTTGATGAGCTAAAAGCAGCTGGTGAACAAATAGAATTTGGTGATGACTTGCTTGATTCTCATCTTAGAATTGTTGGAGAAAAACATCCAGGATTTTTCTTTTTGACTGATTGGCCATTAAAGCTAAAACCATTTTACATTCGTGAAAAAGATGACGACCCTACTCTATCTAGATCATTTGATTTGCAGTATGGATATCTCGAGCTATCATCAGGTGGAACAAGACTTCATGACCCTGAAATTCTCAAAGCCAGACTAAAAGAACAGGGCCTAGATCCTGCCCAATTTTCTGACCACTTGGAGGCTTTTGACTGGGGAATGCCACCTCATGCAGGATGGGGATTAGGCTTGGAGAGGCTAATGACAACTCTGATCGGCATCGATAATGTCCGTGAAGTGGTATTGTATCCAAGAGACCCAGATAGACTCGCGCCATAACTAGATAAATCATAAAAACCAATAACATCAGATGCAACAATGCGAGTTTTGCAATTCTACATTTGGTGATAGAGTTTGTTATTTTTGCAATAGAAACTGTTGTACGACATGTATGACAGATGATAGAACCCGTTGCAAGGATTGTTTTATCCATAAAAGAAGATTAGGATGGAAGAAACTGCTAAAGAGAAACAAAATAGTTCTTGTCTTTATTGGGTTTTTGTGGTTGTATGCTGTATATCCTGGCCCATTTATCCCAGGATTGAATCCAACGTTTTATACAATGACAGTAATTGCAGCAATTATGATAATGGTTCCTGTAGGATTAGCATTATTTTTCTGGTCTTTAAATCCACCAACATCTGATGTAAGAAGATACAAAAAAGATTAGAAATTATTAGTAAATTTTAATTCTCTAAGTGAAAATTTAGATCATACCTATTAAGAGGTTATCTTTAAAATCGGTTAGCAAAAAGAGAATCTTTGACTTGGAAAATTACTTTAGATAAAAATTCTCTGAGTAAAAACAGTATAGATACCTACAATTGAGAAACCAAATGTAATTCCAGATAATAGAATATAGACATTATGCGTTCTATCACTCAGCTTTTCTTTTAGTTGAGGTATTGTCATAAATGGTATGATAGCTACCAAAAGACAATAGTAGAACAATCGCATATAAGGTCCAGTAAAAGAGATGGAATATAGAAAATATTCACTGGGATCATCTGGTAATCTTTCTAATTCAAAAATTTCTCCCATGGAGATTAAAAATGATAATCCAAATCCTATAAAAAATAGTTTTAGAGACTTTCTCACTCAAAAGTTGATTTTTCATAAGTGTATAATCCTTTAGGCAGTGAGTCTAACTTTTTGTTTAGAATGAAGGATTTGATTGCTACTTTTGAGTTAACCTTTAGACATACGCATTTTTCAGGCACAAACGGGGGGATTCTCTTTTTAGATTCGGTTAGCAATCTCGTTTGTAAACTCTAATGTTGTTTTATCTCCACCAATATCTTTTGTCTTGATTCCATCTTTTACAACATCATGAACTACTGATTCTACTTTTTTGGCAACATCAAAGCATTTTTGATCATTATTTTTTGTACCCAACCAATCAAGCATCATCTTTATTGATAAAATAAAAGACGATGGATTTGCAATTTGTTTTCCAGCAATATCAAATGCAGCTCCATGAACTGGCTCAAATAACGCAAAGTTATCTCCAATGTTTGCAGCTGGTGCCATTCCTAATCCACCAACAACTTGTGCAGATTCATCTGAAAGAATATCACCAAACAAGTTAGTTGTAACAATTACATCAAATGTTTCGGGTTGACGAATTAAGTTCATTGCACATGCATCGACATACATTTGCTCAAAAGAAATATCAGAATAATCTTTAGCGATTTCTGCACATGCTCTTGAAAACAACCCATCTGTTTTTCTCATGACATTTGATTTGTGAACACATGTAACCTTCTTTTTTTGCCCTCTTTGTCTTGCCACCTCAAAGGCATGTTTTGCAATCCTTTTTGATGCATGTTCAGAGATTATTCTCATGGCTACAGCTGCATTATCGACTTCAAACTCCTTGCCTGTGTACAAATCCTCAGTATTTTCACGTACAATTACAAGGTCAATGTCGTCTCTTAAGGCAGGCATGTGTGGATATGATTTTGCAGGCCTAATGTTTGCATAAAGATCAAGCATTCTTCTTAAGACAACAATCACATCTGCGGCACTTTCTCCAACAGGAGCTTTAAGGCAGGCATCTGATTTTTTGATGGCATCAACTGTTTCATCAGGTAATGCCTTTCCAGTTTGCTCTAAAGCAGTATCTCCTGCTTGTAATTTTGTTACAGAAAATTTCAAGTCAAGTTTATCATTAATCTGATTAAGGATGGTAATCGCAGATTCTGATAACTCAGGGCCTATTCCATCTCCTGTAATTAATGAAATATTGTACATTTTTCATCTTATCCTTTGATACTTTTTGAATTAAGGATTTAGTTGCCTACCTTTTTTTCTTTAAGCATCTTTTTTAGCATAATTCGGTTAATTCCGTCAATTACTGCTTGTACACTAGTAGTAACAATATCCTCTCCAATTGATTTAGCAGATGCTTTGTTTCCATGTGCATCCTCAACTTTTATGGTAACCTCACATAATGCATTAGAACCGCCAGAGATAGATGCTAACCCATAATCTTTGATACGAACTTCAGAAATTTCTCCTGTAACTTTTTGAATTGCATTTAATGCAGCATCAACGGGTCCAACACCGTAATCAGTTGCAGAGAAATCTTTTCCATCAATGTTAATTTTAACAAATGCATAAGGCATGGTTCCAATTCCAGTCGATACAGAAAAGCCTGTAAGTTGGACAATCCGTTTTATTCCACGCTCTTTCATTACTTCACTGGCAATTGCTAATAACTCAACGTCTGTGACATGTTTTCCTTGATCACCCAATGCTTTTACTTTATCGAGAATTTGTGTAGCTTGTTCATTATCGGGCTCAATTCCGTATTCTTCTAACATTGCATTCATGCCGTGAATTCCAGCATGCTTTCCAACTTGAAGCCATCTTGTTCTTCCAACAAGTTCAGGACTGATAGGCTCATAGGTCAATGGATTGTTTAAGACACCGTGAGTATGAATTCCGGATTCGTGACCAAATGCATTTTCACCAACAATAGCTTTGTTTGGTTGAACAGGTATTCCTACTATTTTTGAGATAAATCGGGATGTTTCGTACAACTTTTGTGTCTTTATTCCTGTTTCTCTTTTCTCATCAAATTGTAAGCACTGTAATGCCATGACAAATTCTTCTAAGGAGGCGTTTCCTGCTCGCTCACCAATGCCATTAATTGTAACGTGGGCGCATGATGCTCCGGCTTGAATTCCTGAAATTGCATTTGCAACTGCTAAGCCAAAGTCATTATGACAGTGAACACTGATTGGAAGATTTGTTGTAGCAATTGCATCTTTTGTTATTTCTGCAATGTATTGGGGAGTAGAATATCCAACAGTGTCTGGAATGTCAATTCTGTCTGCTCCAGCTTTTGCAACTTCACCAAATACTTTTTTTAAGAATTCTCTATCACTTCTAGTTGCATCTTCTGCTGAAAACTCTACTTGAAGTCCATGTGATTTTCCATATTCTACAGCTTCGATGGCTTTTGCAAGGCATTCATCTCGACTGATCTTTAGTTTATACTCTAAGTGAATATCAGAAGTTGCAATAAAGGTATGAATATAATTTAATCCTGAATCAATTGCAGCATCAATATCTTTTTTGTTTGCTCTTGCCAATCCACAAATATCTGCTGACAAGTTTGCATTTGTAATCATTTTGATAGCTTTGCGTTCTCCTTCAGAGATTACAGGAAATCCTGCTTCAATTGCATCAACGCCTAACTCATCAAGTTTTTTTGCAATGGTTAATTTTTGCTCTGGGGATAGAGATACTCCTGGAGTCTGTTCTCCATCTCTTAATGTGGTATCAAAAACTCTTACTCTCATGATCCGCTCCTTTGTAATGCAGCTATTCCAGTTCTTGCAGTCTCCAAGATTCCAAATGGTTTTGCTAATTCTTCAAATGCTTTTATTTGATCAGGAGTTGCAGTCAATTCTACCATAATAGATTCTTTTTTGACATCATGAACTTTAGCGCCATAAGCATTTGCTAATTTGTTAATCTCCATACTATCATTTGCACTAGAGAGTTTTATCTTAAAAATGATCAATTCCCTATACACCGTTTTATGCTCATCTAAGTGTCTGACTTCTACAGTATCAATCATCTTGTCAAGTTGTTTTACAATTTGTTGAATTTGTTTTTCATCGCCATAGGTTGTTATAGTCATTCGTGAAAATTCTGGATCTGCAGTGACTCCTACTGAGATACTATCAATATTGAAGTTTCTAGACCTGAAAAGATGAGTTATTTTGAATAAAATTCCAGGTTTGTTTTCAACTAAGATAGAAAGTATTGCCCACATTTTATCTCACGATGGTAATATCATATCCTTTAATGAAGTTCCTGGAGCTACAAATGGCAATACGTCTTCTTCTGGATCAATTGGAATATCTATTACTGTAGCAACGTCACTTTTTAGACCTGCTTTGATAGCATTTTCTAATTCATCTAATGACTGTGCTCTTATTCCTTGAGCTCCGTAAGATTCTGCAAGTTTAACATAATCAGGGCAGTGCTTTTGATCAACTCCAATCATGCGTTTATCATAAAATGTTCTTTGCCACTGGGCTACCATCCCAAGTGTAAAGTTGTTTACGAGAAATACAATTACTGGAATGTCTTCAAGAACTGAAGTAGCTAAAGAGTTTTCTGTCATGTTGAAGCTTCCATCGCCTGCAATATCAACTACAGGAACATCTGGTTTTGCAACCTTAGCTCCAATAGCAGCTGGAAATCCCCAACCCATTGTACCTAATCCAGTAGAGCTAAAGAAAGTTCCAGGCTGAATTACATCATAAAATAATGATGCCCACATTTGATGTTGACCTACTTCAGTAGTAACAATTGCTTCATGAGGAAGTACTTCGCGTAATTTCCGAAGAATTTTTGCAGCACTCATCTCTCCAGGATGGATTTTCAAATTCTCTCTCCAGTATTCTTTTACTTCTGTGACATGTTGTAACCATTTGTTGTTCTCATCTTTTTTGATTGCCTTTTGCATCATCATCTTCACCATAATTCTAAGAGTGGCCTGAAGATCACCTACAACTGCAACTTGAGTAGTTTGATTCTTGCCAATCTCTGCAGGATCAACATCCATGTGGATAATTTTCAAGCGTTTTTCAAATTCTTCAAAGGTTCCAACTGAACGGTCAGAAAATCTAGTACCTATTGCTAATACGCAATCAGCTTCGGTAATCATTTTATTGGCTTCAGCATGACCATGCATTCCAATTGGCCCTAATGATAATGGATGATTTTCTGGAAATGCACCTTTACCTTTGAAAGTAGTAACAACAGGAATCATTAACATTTCAGCAATTGCTTGTAATTCGGCAAATGCTGAGGAGATAATCGTACCACCACCTGCCAAAATTATTGGTTTCTCTGCGCTTAGCAACATTTCGATAGCACGTTCTATTTGCGTAATGTCAGGATCTGTCCATGGATGATAGCCTCGAATCTTAAACTCTTCAGGAAATGTCATTGCAGCTTCGTTTGTTTGTACATCTTTTGGAATGTCAAGTAAAACAGGACCAGGTCTTCCAGTTTCTGCAATGTAGAAGCCTTTTCTAACAACTTCGGGAACTTCTTTTGCATCTCTTGGTTGATAATGATATTTTGCAACAGGGTTAGCCATTCCGATGATGTCACTTTCTTGAAATGCATCTCGTCCAATCATTTTAACCGGTACTTGACCAGTAACTGCAACCATTGGAGCTGAATCAGCTTGTGCAGTAGCTATACCAGTAAGTATGTTAGTTGCACCGGGTCCAGATGTTGCAAAACATACACCTGGTTTTCTACTGACTCTGCCAAATCCATCTGCCATATGAGCTGCAGATTGTTCATGTCTTACCAAAATATGACGAATGTCGCTTTTGTATAATTCGTCATACATAGGAAGATTCGCACCTCCCGGTAGACCAAAGACTTCCTTTACGCCTTCTTTTTTCAATGCTTTCATTAACGCTTTAGCGCCTGACATAGTTTCCATATTATTCACCAAACCTAATCTCCATAATTTTAAGTGTTAAATTCGGATAACACTTTACAGTATCAGTCCGACCAGCAATACTTTGCCAAAATTGTCGGATACACTGTATGAATTCATTTTATTCACAAATTTACGCCTGAAATAGCTAATAAAGATTATCCCACAAAAATCATGCAAACAAGTAGTATTAGATAAGGGAATTTAGAAACACAGAAAACTTACTTTAGATAAACAAGCAACGAACATTTTGTCAGATAATGAAGAAATCATCAAAATAATTGAGACATTTTTTGAGATAGGAAAGTCAAAAAATCTTTCACCACTTAGAGAAATTCAGCTAAATGATCCTAGCTTTTCTAGTTTTAGCGATGTTCCCCCCTATGATCTAAAAGACTATGCCACTACACTGGCATTAGAAGAATTAAGATTTGTTAGTATTTCAGATTATGAATACGAGATCAAGAGCCCAAAAATCAGCATCTTTGGAGATACTGCAGTAGTAGCCTTTGAATTAATGCAAAAAGGAATGGTTGTAGATAACAAAGCATTCACAGGAGAGCATATTATAATCAAAGGTCGAGCCACCTTTGTATTAGTGAAAAAACCAACTTGGAAAATAGCTCATATTCATTTATCAAAAATTTCTGAATAATTAGAAATTCTATTTCTTCTCTTGTTTTGGTTTATTTTTTGATTGTTTTTGTTTATTGGGTCTTTGCTTCTTTGATTTTTGTTTATTAAAATTCGGTTTATTTGTTTGAGGTTTTTTCTTTGGAGATTCAGCACATAATTTTTTGAACAGGCTGTATGCTTGATCAACATTTGAATTTCCATGAACTATTGAACGTACTGCTTTGATCATAGGAACTGGATTATCTGATTGCCAGATGTTTCTTCCCATATCAACACCGACAGCACCTGCTTTGATAGCATTGTATGTTAGTTGTAATGCATCTCGTTCTGGGATTTTCTTTCCTCCTGCAATAATTATTGGAACAGGGCATGACTCAACTACTTTCTCAAAATCATCGCAATAGTATGTCTTGACAATATGAGCGCCTTGTTCAGCTGCAATTCTACATGCGAGTGAAAGGTATCGAGCGTCTTTTCCTAATTCTTTACCAACAGCAGTAACTGCTAAAACTGGAATTCCATAATTTTCAGCTTCATTAACAAGTTTACCCAAATTAACAATGGTTTGATTTTCATATTTTGAACCGACAAAAATCGACATTGCAAGAGCAGTTGCGTTTAATCTTATAGCTTCTTGAATGCTAACAGTAATTTCTTCTTGAGATAAATCATCGCCAATTATACTTGCACCACCTGAGACACGTAATACAATAGGAATTGGATATCTTGCATCAACAGATGTTCTTTGTACACCCCTTGTTAGCATCAAAGAGTCACAGTGTTTGAGAAGTGGAGCAATTGTTTTTTTGGGGTTCTCTAACTTTTCAGTAGGTCCTAAAAAGTAACCATGATCAACTGCTAACATTAATGCACGATTATCTTGGGGTTTGATAATTCTAGATATTCTGTTTTGTAATCCCCAGTCCATTTTACTTCGATTTTGAAAATGTTGGAATGCCTTTCTTAAGCCTTTCTCATTTAGTTATGATTATTTTCATAGAGTCAGAGCCCTTATGAGCATGATCAAAGGCTTTCTGAGTTTCCGATATAGGGTACTTGTGTGTAATCAATTTTTTTACGTCAACTTTACCGTCTGCAATTAAATTCAAAGCTTCTTTTGTATCATTATCAGATGCAGCATAGCTTGTGACAAGAGTTACCTCTTTTGAATAAACTGCACTCATATCAAGTGGAATTTGTGCACCTTTTGAAGGAACGCCAAACATCATTACAGTTCCTCCTTTTCGAACCAAGTTTATAGCATCTTCAAATGCTTTAAGACTGCCAGTTGCAACTATTGCAACATCAACACCACGGTTTGATGTTTCATCAAGAATTTTCTTTTGCCTATCAGGATCAGTTGAAAGTATTGTATCGGTAATGTTGAATTGTTTTACAAAATCTAATCTGAATTCATTTACATCCAAACAAAATATCTTTTCAAAGCCATTTGCTTTTGCTAACATTACATGCATTATTCCGGTAGGACCTATTCCTAAAACTGCAGCATAGTCACCTTTTTGGAAAGGAATCTTTTTCCATGATCTAACACAGCAAGCAAGCGGTTCTATCATTGCAGCTTCATCAAAACTCATCGAGTCAGGAATTTTTAGAACTCCCCCATGACTCACATTCCATTCAGGAACAATGTATTCTTCAGCTAAACCACAGGGTGTAAGATTAGTTTCATAATATTTTGGACACATTGTTTCGTTTCCATGTTTACAAAAATGACATGAGTAACATGGAACATGATGATGAGTAAACACTCTATCTCCTTGTTTAAAATCTGAAACATTAGATCCAACTTCTTTGATAATTCCGGCTGGTTCATGCCCTAGTTTCATTGAAGGCTGACCATATTGACCAAATACTTTCTCCAAGTCTGAACCACATATTCCACATGACTGCATTTGAACCAAAATATCCCCCGGGCCCAAGGATGGATTATCAACTTCATCAACTGAGATTATTGCGGTTCCTTTGACAAATGCAGCCTTCATGGCAAAACTCATGACTATAGAGTATAAGTACATTAAAGAAATTCCAAATATTGTTTACTTTTTTTTAACATTGTGAGCAAGCCGAACATGACTCTGTTCATATTCTAAAACTCTCAGAAATATTCGAATGACAAGGTGGGAAGACAAGGAATTTGATATAGATGAAGACACAGTCGAAGAAATTCATTTGTTAAAAAAATTTCAAGAGTATAGGGACTTGGAAAAAAATGAGTTAGAAAAAAGAAAATGGTCTAAATCTCATTTTCAGTACTCTAAAATCCAGAAAAACCAAAAGATGTCTTTTGCTTTGCTTCAAGGTGCAATACTAGTAGGATTAACAGTAGCATTTGTGTATTTGTTGAGTACACAATAGAATTAGAAAAATGAAAAGCTAGACACCTAGAATCTTTTTGAGCATAACTCTGTAATCGACTTCATGTTTTTCACTACCAACAGATGGTAATGCAAAAACAAGAGTTGATTTTTCAGATCTTAATTCAGTTAGCTTATCACCAATTGGTTCAGAAATATCATCACTGACAAGAACTAGACCAACTTCAGAATCATCAGTAAGTTTTTTGATTTCCTCAAAAGCTTGTTCAGGAGTCTCTGAGATAATTCCTGGAACTCCAGCGAGTTGAAAGCTAGTAACAAAAGACCTGCTGCCAACAGTAAAGATCTTCATAAATCGCAGTTTCTTCCAACTAATTTAACCGTTTTTGGGAAGATCGTACTTGCAATTAGAAAAGGTTGATAAATTTTAGCAAATGACAAAGACCATGTCTGAAATTGACTCTGAAAAAGAAGTGTATCTTTTTACTCACGGTCGAATGGATTTGCAAGAAAAAGCAATCAATGCACTAGTCTCAAAAGGCTTTTCAAAAGACAAGGTCGTTATGGCTCTTCCGAACAAAGTTGGAAACGAGGGCGATTACATGGCCATGTTATGGATGCCACCAAATCCCGACCAAATCAAGATACAAAAAATCACCAAAGTAGAAGAAGTTGAGCCTGAAGGAATGATAGGATTATGGAAAGGAGTTTCAAAAGATGATTTGTTTACTGTGCCATTAGAATAATCAGCTAAAGCCAGCTCCAAACTTGTCGCCTTCTTGAAGAGGATCAACTGAATCACTATTTTTTAATTTCAAATACAATAATGCTTCATACACTAGTTGTAGTGCAGCTTCATCATTCAAGTTGAAATTTGTTTTTGCATATTCGTGATACTTTTCCAATTTTTTTGGGTCTTGTTCATCAATTGAAAGATTGTCTTCAGTTATTAGATTAGCAATTTTTTCAATTTGAGAGTTGTAAACAGATTCATCCATAATTATAATTCAGATACTGCTTATTTTAAGGAGATGTAATGTATTTTTTTAAATTTTTGAGGTAATTTTCTTAATAGAGTTTACAAGCTGAAGTTTCTTTGTGATGCTCAATTCAGGCTCAACAGTCACAAAGATAGTGTATCTTTTTGTGTAAACCACAAGTTGAGTTACTTTTTCTCGTTCAACATGAACATATCTGACTTTGCCCAGGCTTTTATCAAATTCTTTTCTAAGTTTTCTTCTCTGACCTACTTGCTTGCAAAAATGTTCTTCTTCCTTTTGAGTATTAAGAGAAGTCTTGCCCTCTTTCATAATTCCTTCAACAATGTTACCCTTAAGATCAATAATTCCTACAAAACGCATTTTGGGAGTAGTTTTGATAATTTTTTCAGCAATTTTTCGTAAATCTTGTTTTGCAGCCACTGATTTTGGAAATTCCCAATGTCAAATATAACGCTTGGTTTTATTTTTTGTAAAAAATCTAAATATCCAATATCAAACCAGAGACAAAATCAGAAAATTCATCATCTGAGAATTTGATAGTTTCAACTTGATTCTCTTTTTTAGCGATTTTGACGGATTCAAGATGATAACATTCCTTATTTCCTGAAATATTGCCAAAGTAGAATCCTGGGCAAGAGCAATAATCCATGTCAGGGTCAAGCCAGTGCTCTTTTCCCTTACCCACTATAGTCCAAATTTTCCTATTACTAGGCTCAAAGATGTGAAGTTTTACTCGTTTTTCAGATACTGTGGATTGGATTTTATCCTCTTCTTTTTTCACAAGAATTTAATTTTGAATCTATTGTATATTTTTGATGGTTACTACAAAAATTGTTCCTTCTAAGCCAGCATTGATTTTAGAAGGTGAAAAAAAGAATTTGATCATTACAGATCTTCATATAGGTTTTGAAAGCAATCTTGCGGCAAATGAAATTTTTGTTGGAAAAAATACAACAATCAATGAAACAATTTCAGAGATTGAAGAGATTATAAATTTGACAAAACCTGATTCACTAGTTCTTTTAGGAGATGTAAAATCAAGTATCAAATCTATTTCTAAAAATGAATGGGATGAAGTTCCATTGTTTTTTGATAAAATGAAAAGTATGATCGATACAATTCTAGTTCCAGGAAATCACGACGCAAATATTCAAAAATTAGTTCCTGATGGAATAACTCTTGTTTCATCAACTGGACTTGTAATTGAAAATTCATTGCTTACGCATGGACATACAATGCCTTCAGAGAATTTTTCTCATGTAGATAAAATAATCATGGGTCATGTTCATCCTGTCTTTTTTCTTGAAGAATCTGTTCTCAATGGTCAAAGAGTTTGGGTCTCAATCAAAACTGAAAAACAAAGAATTTTTCCTTCTGAATCAGGAGAGTTAGAATTAACAATTGTCCCTTCCTTTAATCGATATTTTTATGCAACTCATAAAAGATTCTACAAAAAATCTATTTCTCCAATAATTGAAAAGATAAAAAAATTTTCTTCAGCTAAAATCATAACACTTGATGGAAGTTTTATTGGAAATGAGTCTATGATTAATCAGGTTTTGTAGAATATAGGACACGGATAAAAAAAATCGGGAATTAGTATTCTGTGTAATCCCCGTAGATTTGATTTAGAATTCTGTCAACAATCTGTTTTTGGCCACCTTCAGCACCAATGGTTACTAGCAAGAGAGTGTTGTCTGGAAGTGGGATAGTAACTCTTCGAAGTTTTTCATAGACTGCAAGTGTGTATAGGCCTTTGCCAATTTTGTCATAATGTTTCATTCTGGATTTCCAAGCACTAACGGCATGCTTCAAAGTCTCTTCTGTATCATTAGTGCTAAGAAGTGTTTCAATTCCTTCACGTTTTTTTGAGACTTCTAAATTCCCATCCATATTGCAAATTCCTGCAAAACGAACATTTTCGTCAAGGCCCATTATTCTGTTCAAAAGTGTTTCATGTTCCATGGGATTTTATGAACACGATCACAGAAAAACTTTGGGACAATGTCGTTTTTTGAATTTAATTTCCACCTTGAGATGGAATTGGGTGGAACGAATTAGTTAAAGTGATGTTAGGGATTTTTCGAATTTGAGTAATGATTATTTTTTCTAGATCATCTTGCGAATACGATTCTAATTTTACAAAAATATCGTAATCTCCCAAAACACCTTGAACTTCTTTTACTTCAGGAATTTCTATTAGGTCTTTTATGATTGAATTTTCAAAACCCACTTTACAGTTAATGAGAACGTATGCTTTTGCCAAATGGGTTCCTCCCCATTGAAGAATAATAAGTAGTACTAAGATTAACAGTTTTCCTTAATTGTTAATTGGATCATAGGGATCAAGAGGGAATTTCGTAGTTTCGTTGTGTTGTAACCAATCTAGTGTCTTTACAAATGATTCAGCTAGCTCAGTTGTAGTAAGTACTGGAATTCCCAATTCTAAGGATTTACGCCTAATTTGATACTCATCTTCAAGCATTCCAACATACTTCTCAAGAGTCGAAGTACTTGGAATGTTAATTATAAAATCAATTTTCTTCTCATGTAGTAAATCAGAAATGTTGGGTTTTCTTTCGGGCTCACTGATTTTATGAACAATTTTGATGTCAGGAATTTTTTCCTGGAAAAATTCTGCAGTGTGTTCTGTCGCTAGTATTTCAAATCCAAGATTTTTTAGTTGAGCAATAGTTGTAAGTAGTTTTTCTTTGTTTTTTGTTCCTCCAATCGTAATTAATGCAGTACCAGAACTTGGTAAATTGTATCCAACTGAAGTCAATCCCTTGGATAATGCATCATAAAAGCTGGTTCCAAAGCATGCAGCTTCACCAGTTGATTGCATTTCAACACCTAGTACAATATCTGCACCTTCTAACTGCATGAAGGAAAATTGAGGAACTTTGATACCATAGTTATGAATTTTTTTCCACTGATCATGAGGAATGTTTGGTAATTCTTTTCCAAGAATTGCTTGGGCTGCCAAGTAAATCAAATTTGTTTTAACTAATTTAGAAACAAATGGCATGGAACGAGATGCTCTTATGTTTAATTCAATCACATAAACATGTCCTTCATGAATGAGAAATTGTAAGTTAAATGGTCCCTTGACATTAAATGTAGTTGCAATCTTGTTTGTGTAATCAGTTATTGTCTCAATTACTTTATTGTTTAACCTCCAAGGAGGAATACACATCATTGCATCACCAGAGTGAACACCTGCACTGTCAATATGCTCAACTATTGCACCAATGATTACATTTTTTCCATCACAAACACCATCAACATCTACTTCAAGTGAGTTTAGCATGAATTTTGATATTACAACAGGATGATCAGGTGAAACATCTGTTGCCTCTTTGACATAGGTTTTGAGTTCATCTTGGGACCAAACTACTTTCATTGCAGCGCCACTTAGGACATATGATGGCCTAACAATTACAGGATATCCTACGTCTTGAGCAAAGGATTTGGCCTCATTTAGGTTCGTGAATGCCTGCCAAAGTGGTTGTTTGATGTGTAGAGTATCTAAAACACTACTAAATTTGGAACGATTTTCTGCATTATCAACATCTTTTGCACTAGTACCCAGAATGTTAATTCCTGAATCAGCTAACTTTGGTGTAAGATTGTTTGCAGTTTGTCCACCAACACAAGTAATAATTCCTTTAGGGTTTTCAAATTCTGCAATATCTAAAATTCTTTCATGTGATATTTCTTCAAAGTACAGTCTATCACAAATATCATAATCAGTAGAAACTGTTTCAGGATTACAATTCACAACTGAGATGTTTTTTTCTCCTTGTTCTTTGAGACCCCACACCATGTTTACTGTTCCCCAATCAAATTCAACACTACTACCAATTCTGTAAGGACCAGCACCTAAGACCATGGTGCCTTTTTGTTCATTAGAGATTGAAATGTCGTTTCTATCTCCGCCATAAGTCATGTAAAGGTAGTTAGTTTTTGCTGGCCATTCAGCTGCCAAAGTATCAATTTGTTTTACTACAGGAACGATTCCCGCTTGTTTTCGCATTTTACGAATATCAGTGGGAGCGGTATCTTTAGCCCGTGCAATTTGATTATCAGAGAAGCCCATCTTTTTTGCTTTTTGTAATATTTTGTTGTCTAGTTGTTTTTCTTTTAGATCAGATTCGACATCTACAATATTTTTGATTTTTTCAATAAACCAAGGATCTATTGCAGAAAGTTTGTAGATTCTCTCAACAGGAATTCCTTTTTTGAGTGCAGCTGCAACATAATACAAAATCAAGTCATCATGATGGCTCAGTGCATGTTCAATGTCTTCTTCATTGTAAGTTTTGCCATTAAGACGATTCAGCACCAGACCGTCATTTCCAATGTCTAACATTCGAATTGCTTTTTGTAGAGACTCTTCAAAGGTACGACCAATTGCCATTACTTCTCCAACAGATTTCATAGTAACGCCAAGTTTTCTATTGACTAGTTCAAACTTTGAAAAGTCCCATCTAGGATGTTTACATACGATATAATCCAGAGAAGGCTCAAAGCATGCAGTAGTTGTTTTGGTAATGTGGTTTACTAGTTCAGGCAATGAATATCCTAAACCAATCTTTGCAGACATGTAGGCAAGCGGATAACCTGTTGCTTTACTAGCAAGAGCAGATGAACGTGAAAGCCTTGGATTAATTTCGATTGCAACGAATCTATCAGAATCAGGATCAAGTGCATATTGGATGTTGCATTCACCAACTATTCCAACATGTTTTGTTGCTCTTAGAGCTGCAGATCTCATAATGTGGTATTCATGATTATCAATTGTTTGAGAGGGGGCAACTACAATGTTATCACCAGTGTGAGCTTTCATAGAAAGAACATTTTCCATATTACAAACAATCACATTGTTTCCAGAATAGTCCTGCATTACTTCATACTCAATTTGTTTCCAGTGTCCAATGTATTCCTCAATTAGGACCTGGCCAACAAGACTTGCACGAATTCCTCGCTCTACAATTTCATGTAATTCAATCTCATTATATGCAACACCACCACCTTTTCCACCAAGTGTGTAAGCAACTCGGATAATTACAGGATATCCTAGTTCCTGTGCAACTTTTTTTCCATCTTCAAAGCTAGTTACAGTTTTACTCTTTAGAACTGGAACTCCGCATTCTCCCATAGAGTCTTTGAAGAGCTGTCTATCCTCTGTTCTTTGAATTCCAGGAACTTGGGTTCCAAGAACTTGAATTCCGTATTTTTTCAGGACGTGGGCTTCCTCTAGTTTTACACCACAGTTTAGAGCAGTTTGACCTCCATATGCAAGCATGATACCATCAGGTCTTTCTGCTTCTATGATGGATTCGGCATACTGAGGATTCACTGGAAGTAAATACACCTTATCTGCAAATCTTGTATCAGTCTGAATTGTGGCAACGTTTGGATTGATGAGAATACTTTGCAGTCCGTCTTCTCGAATTGCCTTGAGGCATTGGCTTCCGGAGTAGTCAAATTTGCGGTCGTTTTAGCGACTCTCGCCGGCTTCTCCGATTTTTATTGCCCCACTACCTAACACAAGAATTTTTTTCAGTGACTCATTCTTTGGCAGCTTTTCCCTCCTCCATTAGAGATTGTAGTCGTTTGAAAATGTATTTACAATCATAAGGTCCCGGTGAAGCTTCGGGATGAAATTGAACTGCTATGCAGTTTTGTTTTTTGTGTTTTATTCCTTCTACTGTTTTATCATCTGTATTTGTAAACCACAAATCAAATTCAGATTTATCAAGTGATTTAGGATCAATACAATAACCATGGTTTTGACTTGTAACATACACTTGATTATCAACTAAATTAAGACAAGATTTGTTTTGTCCACGATGGCCATACTTTAGTTTGTAAGTATCAGCATTTCCTGCAAGACCGATAATTTGTGCACCCAGACAAATTCCTAATGTTGGAATATTTTTTTCAATTAATGATTTTACAGTATATATTGTGTCAGGACATTTTTGTGGGTCACCAGGCCCATTACTAATTACAACACCTTTTGGCTTGTAAGATAAAATTTTTTCAATTGTTGTATTCCATGGAACCTTGATCACTTTGTATCCTAATTCGCGAATGTTTCGAAGAATTGCATTTTTTGCACCAGTATCAACTACAACAACAGATTCTGGCTCACTTCCAAATGTTTCTTCGGTTTTGGTTGAAACATCATCCATAAATTCTTCAGAATTGTAATCTTTTGCTTCTTTGAGTTGTTGTTTTACTTTTTCAACATTGATTTCATCGTCAGAAACAACTAATGCTGCCATCATGACTCCGCCCTCTCGAAGTTTTTTGGTTAATGCTCTAGTATCAATACCAGAAATTCCAGGAATCTTTTCATTGTACATCCATTCATCCAAAGTCATAGAAAGATTCCAGTGGCTTGCAGTAGTGGATAGTTCATGGACTACTAGTCCACGAATTTGGATTTTATCAGATTCAAAATATTTGGAGATTCCATCTTCGTCTTTTTGTGCCGGATCTGGAACTCCATAATTGCCAACTAGAGGATATGTTAGAGTAAGAATTTGGCCCGCATATGAGGGGTCAGTTAACGTCTCAGTATAGCCAACCATGCCTGTATTGAACACGATTTCACCAAAAACAGTCGTGGAAAAGCCAAAACCCATTCCATCTAAAACGGTGCCATCTTCAAAGATCAGCTTTCCGTTTTTGTTTGCGTATTGAGATTTTTTTGTGGAAATTGTGACCCTCGTCAAGTGGCCAGGATTACGAATTTATATTTTATGAACGGTGATCGCAGAATTTAGTTGATTTTTAGTTCTATAATGCTTTGAATTCTTCGCTCCACTTGTGATAAGCGCGAATCATTTCCATTGAAACACTTGGTTTTCTTCTTGCCATTATTGCTTTAAAATCAGCCATTGAAAGATCTCTAGGTTGTTGAGCTTCTGTATTTTCTCCTTCTATTGGTTCATGATAGTTGGGTGAATTGAATAATTCATGTACTGCTTTTAGTTGTGCGCCTTGACATACATCTTTTACATCACTTGCGCTGTATCCTTCAAAGAGTTTTGCAAGCTCATGTGGTCTGACTCTCATATCTTTTTTGAGTGGTGCAGTGTACAGCTCGAAGAGTTTTTCTCTTGCCTCTAATGTTGGCAGATTAACATAGATTCTTTTTTGGAATCTTCTAAGAAAAGGCCAATCAAGACTCCATGGTTTGTTTGTAGCCCCAATAACATACAACATGAGGTCTTTGCCTTTCCCATTTACTCCATCCATTTCTGTCAAAAATTGATTCTTCGTTCTGATTTCCCCACCAACTTCGCTGTTGCGAGAACCAAGTAACGAATCGACTTCATCAACAAATAATATTACAGGTTTTCCTTCTTTTTCTGCATAACCTCTTGCCATTGTAAATAATTTTGAAACATTTTTCTCAGCTTCACCAAGCCATTTGCTCATCATTGATGCTGCATCAACATTTATGAAATAACCATCTATCTCACTTGCAGTTGCTGCAGCTAGAATGGTTTTACCACATCCAGGTGGCCCATACAAAAGCATTCCTCTTGGCCAGCCAAGTGGGAATAAATCAGGTCTTTTAGAAGGATAAACAATTGATTCTCGGAGTGCATTTTTTGCATCGTCTAAACCAATGACTTCTGCCCAACTAACATTAGGCTTTTCTTTCATTACAAGGTCATCAAAATCATTATGTGCTTTTTGCTCGTTTAGAGATTTTTTTTGTTGTTCAGGTGTGGCATTTGGGTCAACTGCAGGCTCGACTCCATGTGCATCTTGTAGTGCCTTTATTCGGTTATGATAGGAGGTGGTTCTATCTTTGTAAATTGGGTTTAGTTTGCTATTAGGATATAATCTCATCAGTTTTACTAGTGCATCAATTGCTTTTTGATAATTGGCTATTGCCATGCCTCGTGCGCCCTGGGAATCACACTTTATTGCTTCAGAAGCATATTTGCTTGCGCTATTTTCTAATTCTTGTGGGGCTAAACTCATCTAAATTACCTGTTCAGCCTCAACTCTAGATGTTTGTTGGTATCCTTGGGTGTAAGCTGGTGTAGAAGAATTGGTTAAATTATTTGCACTAGTTTCAGGTACCTTTTCTTCAAATTCTGGAGTTTTTGATTTTGTCTTATTTTGTAAGGCATAACTGTCTGAGACATTTGTCTGCAAGTCCTTTATTCGCTGAATGGTTCCCTCTGCAGAAATCACCAATTCGTGGATTTCATCATCAAGTTCTTCTATTGAATGAGTAGATTTTGTGATAATTCCTACAAAATCTTTTAGGACCGAATGGACTTCTTTTTTATTTTCATATTTACATAAGATATAATCTGCAAGTTGGAGAATTTGATTCAAATCTTGTAATTCTTCAAAAGTAAGAGAATCGATTTTTTGTTCGTCTTTTTTATCAATCTTTGAGAGTTTTTTCTCGACTAGTTCAGATAATTTCTTTATTTTGGCTAGATCTTTGGCAGAATTTTGATTAGGCTTTAGAAGAGTCAAGCGTTATTTGCTTTGAAAAAATCTAGATTAGGGTACTGCTTGTTTAATTTAGAGTCCACGATCAACTTTGCTTCATCTAATAGAAGGTTTGACTCTTGATTTGAGGCACTAAAATCAAACTTTGCCTCAGTTATGGTTCCTGAATCTATCAGTACGCTTCCTAGAACAGAGGATAGCTCACTTAGGCTTTGACTAGACTCTGGCATTATTTCGTATAGTTGTGAGCTAATTGTTCGAATGACTGGAATAGTTGATGGTAAGATTACAGGAATGCTAGAGACGCCTGTAAGAGATTTTAGTCTCTTATGAATTCTCGATAAAGATTCAACAGCAAAAAAGAATGTCTTTTCTAAGTTTACTTGCTGTAAATCAAATTCTTCAAGTTGAGATGTTGATGCAATACTTGCTCGATTAGTTTTTGTTAATTTAGATTTTTTTTCTTTTAGTTGAGAAATGATTTTTTCTAGTGATTGTACCGAATATTCCAATCTTGGCATCATGGTACTTCTTTGCGAGATATGAAATGATGCATTGCTGACAAACCGTTCAGATAACATTGTATCAGGAAATTTGATTTTTGGTATTTCAGGACGTTGTAACAAATTGAGTTTTAACCACGGTAACACATAGCTGTGGGTACAATTTGTAATTTTTTTGAGCATTTGTGCAAGAGAATTTAGCTCCTGATCTTACCTATACGTGATTCAACAAAAATCATGGTAAATGAGAAGGCACTCTCAGTTAGTCTGGAAGAGTTTGGTCTAAGCAAGTATGAGGCAAGAGCATATGTAACTCTAATTTCCAAGGGAACAATTTCAGCTAGTGAGCTTGCATATTATTCAGAATTGCCAAGAACAAAGGTTTATCCAATTTTGCTAAAATTAGAAAGTAAAAAACTCGCCATAATTTCTAAAAGCAAGCCTATCATGTGTACTGCAATTGCACCCGAAGATGCATTTGATAATATTGTACAGGAACAAATTCACAAAGTAAATGCGATGAATACACTTGTATCTAATTTGAAAAAAGTTAGTGAGGATAGTAAAAAATCTCGGGGTGCTGAAGAAAAAAGATACTTTCATCTTAACGCAAACAATGTTTTGAATCAATTAAGAACAATGATTGAAGGGACAAACTCCTCAATACACATTATGGCTGACCAATGGGCTTTGGGTCTTTTAGCTGAATGTAAAGAACAACTAGTTTCAGTTTTGAGAAGAAATTCTGAAGTAAAAATTATTGTTCCTCCTAGTCAAGCAGGCTCTGAATCATTTAAGATGATTCCAAGTGGTGCAAAAATTAGAGTTTCAGATATTATTCAGAACTGTTTCATATTTGATCAGACTGAATTGTTGCTTTTAGATAGTGATAATGGTAAAGGTGCAACGTTTTCTTCTACAGATATTTTAGGTGTGAATCAAGAAAAGCTCTTTGGTCATATTTGGAAGAATGCAATCAAAACGGACTGCTTTGGAGACATGAACAAAACCGAAGCACAGGAAATCTACAAGATAATAAAATTAATCAACGATAATGCATTAGGTCATATTCTAAACTTATCGTTTGCTTCAAAAGAAAAGCAAATTGACTTTCTAAACTTGCTTGAAAAAAACGGTATTGATCTCAAATCAAAGTCACTAGATGAGATTATAGAAATAATTGATTCTGCCTTGCAGATAATGTGTTCAGGGCATGCCTATTTTGATGCAAAAAACAAGAATGTCTCTATAGAATCCAAAGTAAACAGTGGCCATTCATTGCCTTGGGCAGTAATTTTAGATGGATATCTTCAGAATCATGGCTTCAAGACAAGAGTAGTCTATCAGAATCATTCCCAAAAAGGCGAAAAAGTACACATCAAGATAAACTAAAAACAGGTTTATCTCAAGGTTTTTTGTGATTGAAGAGAAATTAGAATCTCTTGGAATAAAGCTTCCAACGCCACCTGCTCCTGCTGGCTCTTACATTCCAGTTGTAATTAGTGAAAAGATGGCATATGTCTCTGGACAAATTCCCTTAGAAGATGGAAAAGTTGTGTACAAAGGAAAAGTAACAGATGATAATATGGAAGAGGCAAAAAAATCTGCAAAGCTTTGTGCAGTGAATATTTTGGCACAACTAAAAAGAGAACTAGGTTCGTTGGATAAAATTTCTAAAATTGTAAAGGTTTCAGGTTTTGTTAACTCATCACCAGAATTTACAAAACATCCTCTAGTAATCAATGAAGCATCTGATTTACTTTTTGAATTATTTGGTGAAAAAGGTCAACATGCAAGAGTTGCTATGGGAGTTGCAAGCTTACCATTAGATTCAATGACGGAAATTGAAGCAATTGTAGAGATATCACAATGACATTGAAAAATTATATTTTCAAAAACTTGTGGCTCCAAGTTATAATTTCTTTGCTCGCCGGACTAGGAGTAGGATTGATTTTAGGAGACGAGGTTGGTGTTGGCCTAGATGATGATACTTTAGATTCTTTATCAGAGTATCTAAAAATTCCTGCCAACATATTTTTGAGTGTAATTTTGATGATTATTGTTCCATTAATTTTTGCATCAATTGTAGTAGCTATTGCTAATTTAGGAGCAAAAGATAAAATAAAAACTCTAGGATTTGGCATTGGCATTTATTTTGTAATTACAACAACTATTGCAATACTTGTAGCAATATTTTTGGCATCAATTATAGCTCCAGGAAGTATTTTAGACCTTACTGCCCTCCAAGAAACGCATGATCTTTCTGATGATGATTTGAAAGTCACAGAAGGCTTTTCGTTAGATGATATTCCAAATGCAGTATCAAACATTATTCCAAGAAATCCAATTTATTCTTATCTTGAAGGACAGATGTTTAGCATTTTGGTAATGGCACTCATTGTAGGGCTATCAATGGCAGCTCTTCCAAAAGAATCAGCCAAACCGTTACTGGATTTACTAGAATCAATTCAAAAAATAACATTACATATTCTACTCATTTCAATGAAGATTGTACCGTTTGCAGTTTTTGGTTTGATAGTTGGAATGGTTGCCAAAGTTGGAATAGAAACAATGGGTGGACTTGGAGCATATATGGGAACTGTAGTTCTTGGTCTCGGAGTCATGCTGTTTGTATACACCTTGATCTTAAAGTTTGTAGCAAAAAGACCAATGCCTTCTACATTTTCAAAATTCCGTAATCCACAAACTTTGGCTTTTTCAACAGCAAGTTCAATGGCTACAATGCCAGTTACATTAAAGACTGCAGAAGAGGATCTAAAAATTGATACGCGTGTCTCAAAATTTGTAATTCCGCTTGGGACTACTGTGAATATGGATGGTACTGCGTTGTATCAGGTAATAGCTGTCTTCTTTTTGGCACAGCTCTTTGCAATTGAGCTGAGTATAATATCCATGTTAGTAGTTATCATAACTTCTCTTTTGGCTTCTATTGGAACTCCAGCTGTTCCTGGAGCTGGCGTTATTGTCTTGTCTACCATACTCATAACAGTAGGCATTCCTCCAGTTGGAATCTTATTGTTAATTTCAGTAGATAGAATTTTGGACATGATTAGAACCATGGTCAATGTTACAGGAGATCTTACGGCTAGTTGTGTGTTTGATAGAATAACACGAGATTAGAACTGCTGAATAAAGTTCATAAAAAAGACAATTTGCATAAATAGATAAGGAATTACAAAAAATTGTTCAAAAATATTGCTGTTGCCATAATTACACCCACCCACACTAAGAAGTCTTTTGAAATGGGACTCGGGTTAGCAAAAAAATTTGATGCTGATTTGTCTGTAATTGAGTGTGTTTACAAAATCCCACCAAAATTTTATTTTTTTGAAACAAAATCTGACAAAAAAATTTCTGAAAATCAAGTTGCAAAGATCAAAGAAGAATTAAAGAAATGGAAGGAATTAGCCTTGAAAGAAGGTTTAAAAATTAATACAAAATTTGCTTTAACAGATTCAATTGCTCATTGGGTTATTGACTATGTTAAAGAACACAAAATTGATTTGTTAGTAGTTGATTATCCTAAACTTTCACTGATTGAGGCCAATCATCATGATGATATTATTAACCAAATTCATCATAAAGCACATTGCCATGTTCTCACCATGAAAAACTAAGTACTAAATTTATTACGAAATGATTTTAGAGTTGTTCCAAATTCAAAGATTCAATTTGGCATTATGTTGGCACAAAATTTTTAATTAAAATTCTAGTTGTAAAAATTTAATTTTTTATTTTAATTTTGCATTTAGTTCTTTGATGAAAGTCTTAATTTTTGGTTTAGGAATGACTGCACCACATGCTTTATCATGACCACCGCCTGAACCACCAAGGTCTGTTGCTAAAACATTGAGAATCTTTCCAAGATGAACTTTGCAATCTTTTGAGCCTCGTACTGAGACGGCATAGATTCCATGGTCAACTCTTTCTTTGAATGCAACGCCAACATCCTTTCCTGAAAGTCCTAAAACAAAGTTTACAGCGCCACTAGCACCAGCATCTGTGATTTCCATATATCCAAGATTTTTCATAGTCTTCATGCCTTTTTTGACTTTGGCAATCATTTCTGCTAGTTTTGCAACCTGAATTTGGGCAAATTCAAAAGAGTTTGGAATTTCATGCGGATATTTTGATTCGGCAAGTTCTTCTACTAGATACAAAAGATAGTCAGGATCTTTTTGATGTCCAACAATGTTGTAAGTCAAGACAGTTGCATTGATTAAGGCAAATTGTCTGTCATAGATTGCTAGTAATTTGGAACCTTTTGGTCTGTCCTCCATATAGTCAGTAATTGCGGCACATGCTGCAACAAAAGCAGCATTTTCAGATAATTTTGATTTGTATTGATCATAAACTTGTACTGTAGTACATTCATTGATATCATGAATCATTTTTACTTTGATTTTTTCTAATTGCTTTGTGATTTTTGGATCAATGTCATGATGATCAATATAATTTACAGAGACTTTTCTTTTTCGAAGAGTAGTTAAGATGTCAACGAATTGATCTTGATTTTTTTTACTCAAACCCAAATCACAAATGTATAATGTTTTGAGTTTTTCATCAGCAGCAATTTGCTCTAGTGCTTCCATTTGTCCTGGATAATCAACAAGCACAGCATCGCCTCCAAAAGCTTGGCGAATTAATGCAGCAGAACTAATACCATCAGCATCTTCTTTATGTGAGAGACAAACAACTTTGGTCTTTTTTGATTTAGTAGAAGTTTTTTTGGTTTTTTTTGTAGTTGTTTTAGCTTTTTTGGCTTTAGTGGTTTTAGTTTTTTTCGCAGCCGCCATATGGCGAATCATTTAGGTTCCCTCATTTAAACCAAGAAAGATTAAGATTGTTTTTTCCCTGAAGATTTTTGGACTCCAAATGGAATCTCTTTGGTTTTAGGATTCTCAGCTAGGGCTTCGTAAAAGTTATCTGCCTTTAGCTGGGTTTGAAGATCTAATTCTTGAAGATTTTTTAGCTCATCTGGAGATGCATTTAGAATCTTCTCATCGACTTCTTTTGCGTATTTCCTCTCTTCTGGAGTCATAATTTTTGATGAAAAATTTCGATATAGGGCCAAGAGTTGATAGATTAGACTAAATGCTAAATTTCCAAAGTTCAGCCTGCGACATGGTAGAAGATATAATAGCAATTTTTCATAAATTTCCCATATGGATACTAAGAATATCGGCCTAAGAGGCATAGAGGTTGCAGATACTAGAATCTCCAACATTGATGGAGAAAAAGGCAAGCTCATCTATCGTGGCTATGACATTTTAGATTTAACAAAAAAATCAAATTTTGAGGAGACTGCATACCTGCTCTTACATGATTCTCTCCCTACAAAAGAAGAGTTTAGTGATTTTCTTGATAAATTAGCAGAAGCAAGATGGATTCCAAAACAGATGCAGACTAACATGGGAAACTGGAAAAAAGATGCAGATCCCATGGATATGCTTCAGGCATTTGTTGCAGCACTTGCTGGATACTATGATGAAGAGTTTTCAACAAAAGAAGCAAGTTATGACAGAGCAATCAATTTGATTGCCAAAGTCCCAACAATAGTTGCAAGTTGGCAAAGAATTCGTGATGGTCAACCAATAATCGATCCAGACCCCAAACTAAGTCATGCAGCAAACTTTCTTCATATGTTAACGGGACAAGTGCCAGATGAAGAAACTGCAAAAATTTTTGATATTTGTTTAATTTTGCATGCAGACCATACATTTAATGCATCTACTTTTGCAGCAAGGCAAGTTGCATCAACTAGAGCTCATATGTATTCTGCAGCAAGTGCGGCTATTGGTGCATTAAGTGGAGAATTGCACGGAGGTGCAAACTACGAAGTCATGAGAATGCTTCTAGATATTGGCAGTGTAGACAAAGTAGAATCATGGATTAAACAAAGTATGGATAAAGGAGAACGAATAATGGGCATGGGTCATGCAGTATACAGAACTTATGATCCTCGTGCACA
>JABAOE010000398.1_pt2 | contig 35331 bp, 33 predicted proteins | sample 7062141 | NCBI WGS metagenome assembly JABAOE01 (sample SAMN14538627, study PRJNA623070) | marine sediment metagenome | biome: marine biome [ENVO:00000428]; feature: marine pelagic biome [ENVO:01000023]; material: deep marine sediment [ENVO:00002113] | place: India: Gulf of Khambhat ...
GCCGACGTCCACGGCGTCCCGATGGAGCCGTTCAACAAGCACATCCAGGAGCTGGCGAGGCACGGGCTGGAGAATGTTGGACACCACGGTCCCGTCTCGGCGATGGGCGTGGCGCTCACCGAGCTGCCGCGCTGGGGCGACATCCAGCTCGTCACCGCGCAGCTCGCGACGCTCCCGTTGCTCGAGGACACGCCGGTCGACGCCTCCGTCACCATCGGGCCGCGGGCCGCCAAGCCGCTCGAGCTCGACATCCCGCTGTTCGTCAGCGACATGAGCTTCGGCGCCCTGTCCGAGGAGGCCAAGGTCGCGCTGGCCGGCGGCGCCGAGCTGGCCGGCACCGGGATCTGCTCCGGCGAGGGCGGGATGCTGCCCGAGGAGCAGGCCGCGAACAGCCGCTACTTCTACGAGCTGGCCTCGGCGAAGTTCGGCTGGAGCCTCGACAAGGTAAAAAACGTCCAGGCGTTTCACTTCAAGGGCGGCCAGGGCGCCAAGACGGGTACCGGCGGCCACCTGCCCGGCGAGAAGGTCCGGGGCAAGATCGCCGAGGTGCGCGGCCTGGAACCCGGCCGGCCCGCGATCAGCCCGCCGCGATTCGCCGACCTCGCGACGGTCGACGACTTTCGCGCGGTCGCCGACCGCGTGCGCGAGGCCACCGGCGGCATCCCGATCGGGTTCAAGCTGTCGGCGCAACACATCGAGGACGATCTCGACAAGGCGCTCGCCATCGGTGTCGACTACGTGATCCTCGACGGTCGCGGTGGGGGCACGGGTGCGGCGCCGAACATTTTCAAGGACAACATTTCCGTTCCCACGCTGGCCGCGCTCGCCCGCGCCCGCAAGCACCTCGATGCCGGAGGGCACGACGACATCACACTCGTGATCACCGGCGGGCTGCGCGTCGAGTCGGATTTCGTGAAGGCCATGGCGATGGGCGCCGACGCGATCGCGGTCTCGAACTCGGCCCTGCAGGCGATCGGCTGCCTCGGGATGCGCGCCTGCCACACGAACAACTGCCCCGTCGGGATCGCCACGCAGAAGACGTCGTTGCGCTCGCGACTGATCGTCGAGAAGTCGGCCACGCAGCTGAAGAACTACTTCGAGGCCACGGTCGAGCTGATGAAGATCCTGGCCCGTGCCTGCGGTCACGAAAGACTGGCGGACTTCAACGTCAACGACCTCACGACGTGGAAGCGAGACATCGCCTACCTCACCGGCGTCCCCTACGGCGGCGTCGTTCCTTTGGACGGCGGGGAGTAGCCGGGGCTAGAAGGGGGCGCCGTCCTCCAGGATGACCCGTGCCTTGCGGTCGTTCGAGGTGGGTTTCGGGTTCTCGCGGTCGACCGGCTGGCTGTCGCTCGTCACCGGGACGGGGGTCCAGACGACGAGTACGGACCCGCCGCGAGTGGCGAGTAGGACCCAGGCCCGTTCGAGGTCGAGGATCCAGCTGTCGAGCGCCGCGAGATCACGGTCGTCGTCGCGGGTTTGAATCGTCCGATCCGCAGCCTGGGTGGGGGTCACCATCATCGCGAGGGCGATGACGACCGCACTGGCGAGGGCAATGGCTCGCATGGGGCACCTCCTGCTGGATCGTTCGGTCAATAAAATGACTAGCTGTTATTCCTCATATGTATATTCATGTATTCGGAAACTTATACCTGAAGAATCGAAAAGCAAGTTCCACCCCGAGAACCCGGAATTGTTCAAGCCAGGCACATTTTTTCGGGCACACGTGCAGAAGGGTCCGCCCGCCGGGCGTGGACTGGCCCGGGGGTGTTTAGAGGCCGTGCCGGCGCAGTTTTCGGTAGAAAGTGGCTCGTGAGACGTTCAGGAGGCGGGCGGCCGCGGAGCGATTCCCCCCGGCAGCCTCGAGCGCCTTCTTCAACTGCTCTTTTTCGCCCGCCTCGAGCGAGATCGCGGCCTCCGGCGCGTCCACCTCGGGATGGCCCAGCCGGGCCCGCAGCTCGGGGTCCGCGGCGACGACGGATGCGTCGATGTTGGCGCCCGCCGCGAGGACCACGAGGCGCTGCAGCGCGTTCTCGAGCTCCCGGACGTTGCCGGGCCAGCGGTGGCGCTGGAGCAACGCCTTGATCTCGGGCGCGAGGCGCAGCGGCGGCAGATCGCGCTCGGCGGCGATGCGGCCCAAGAAGTGGTCGCACAGGAGGTCGACATCGCCCGGCCGGTCGCGCAGCGGCGGGAGTGCCACCTGCAGCACCTGCAGCCGGTAGAAGAGATCTTCGCGGAACGTTCCCGCCGCGACGGCGGCTTTGAGATCGCGATGCGTCGCCGCAACGACGCGGACATCGATGTCGATCGCCTTCTCGCCACCGACGCGCCGCACCCGTCCCTCCTCCAGGATCCGCAGCAACCGAGCCTGCATCGCGGCCGACATGTCCCCGATCTCGTCCAGGAACAACGTCCCGCCGTGCGCCTGCTCGAACAGTCCGGGGTGATCGCGCTCCGCGCCCGTAAACGCTCCGCGCACGTGGCCGAAGAGTTCGCTCTCCAACAAGGTCTCCGGGAGCGCCGCACAATTTTCCGAGATGAACGGCCGCTTGCGCCGCGGTCCGTTGAAGTGGATCGCTCGCGCCACGAGCTCCTTGCCGGTGCCGCTCTCGCCGCGAATCAGGACGGGGAGATCGGTCGCGGCGTACTTTTCGATCGTGTCGAACACGCGCTGCATCTCCGGACAGCGCCCGATCAGGTTGTCGTAGCTCGTGCGCGTCTCCGCGAGCGCCTGAAGCCGGCGATTGTCCTGCTCGAGCTCGACCCGCTCCATCACGTTGCCCAGAGCGAGCGCCGCCTGGTCTGCAAACGCTTCGAGGAAACGCAGGTCGTCTTGGGTGAACAAACGGCCGTCTCCGCGGCTGTCGAGGTACACGGTGCCGATGATCTGATCGCGTGAGCGCAGCGGAACACAGATCAGTGAGCGAATCCCGTACAGGCTGACGCTCTTGTAGTCCTGGAACCGAGCATCGGTGCCGGCGTCCAGCGCGAGCAGCGACTGCCCGCTCGCGGCGGCCGCCACGATGCGGCGGCTGTAACTGCGCACGTCATCCATCGTGTCGGCATCGAGGTTGCGGGCGAGGTGTACGGCGAATGCCTCTTCGTCGCGATCGTCACTCTGTTTCAGCAGGATCATCCCACGCTCGGCGCCGAGCGCCTTGAGCGCCAGGTCGAGGATCGACTCCAGCAAAGTATCCGGATCGGTCGACGAGTTGAGCACGCGCAACATGTCGTAAAGGGCGAGCAGCCGAGCGTGGTTGTCGCGCGAGGTCAGGAAACTCTCTTCGGCGAGCGGCGCCCAGTCGGCATGGGCCGCCAGGTCGCGCCGGACATCATCGTCCTCGATCCGTCCGAGGACCTCTTCCAGCGCTGCGCGTCCGTCGGCCAACGCTTGCTGCGCCTCCGGTTCACGTCCCAGTCGGTCGAGCGCCTGCGCTCGCATCGCGTAGGCCCGCACCCGAAAGAGTGCGCCGCCCGCGCCGGCCGAGTCCCGCACAACGCCCGCGGACGCGGACGCGGCGACCTCGTAGCTGCCCCGTTGCAGCGCGTCGGCGCAACGCGCCAGCGACGCGCGGGCGACGATCTCCGTATCGGCCACCTCCGTTGCCTCACGGGCAACGGCCCGGTATTCGCGCCAGGCCGCGTCGAACGCGTCCGGACAGCCGGGGCGGGCACGGCGTTCCAACTCCAACACGAGCGCGAAGAGATGCGCGCGTGCGAGCCCGCGTCGGCGCGCGCGCCGGCGGCAACCATCCAGCAGATCGCGGACGGCGCCGTCGTCGCCGCGTTCGCTACGCATCATCGCGTCGGCGAGGACCATCCGTGCGTAGTCGACGTTCTGCGGCTCGGCGCGGTCGAGCGGCTCGTCGAGCAGCTCGCGTAGCTCCGTGACCGCTCCAGCCGCCCGCCCGCACCGGATCCTCGCATCGGCCCCGTGACAGCGGTTGACGAGCACGCGATCGATGTCGCCCAACAGGGCCGAAAGATCGGCCGCCTCGCCGGCAAGATCGATCGCACGGTCGTAAGCGCCGCGCTCGAGAGCCACGACCGCGCGTCGGGAGAGCGCGACTTGCTGGAGATCCAGGTTCCCGCCGGCCGCGGCCGCCTCTCCCGCGGCGGCAAGCGTCGTGTCGGCCTCGTCGAGACGGCCGCCGCGCATTTGCACGACGGCGAGACCGATCCGTGTCTTCAGCTCGGCGGGCTCGTCGGGCCGGCCCCGTTCGCGGGCCTCGGCGTAGAGCTCGAGCGCCTCACGGAAATCCTGCTCGGCATCGTCACGACCGAGACGCAGCCGGCAGTTCGCACGCACGTGCACGATTGCCGCCTGCCCCGCTCGGTCCTCGAGTCGTTCGAGCATCTCGTAGGCGTCGTCGAGCAGCGGCAACGCTTCCTGCTCTCGCCCGCTCCGTGCCAGGGCGATCCCAGCGACACGGCGAGCCAGCGCCAACTGCTCGGGGGCGCCCGCCGCGAGCGCACGGTGTGCGATCCTTTCGGCCTCCTCGAGGGCCGTGGCGAATCGTCCCGCTTGAACCCGTGCGAGTGCCCGCCGGGCAGCAGCCTGCAACCGTTGGGCCGGTTGCTCACACCAACGACGCGCGGCGGAAAACGCACGCACCGCGGCTGACGCCTGCCCCGCCTTGAGCCACGCCTCGGCCTGGCGCAGACGCAGGGCCCCGCGTCCCGACCGTTCGCGGCCGAGATAGCGCAGCGCGTCGCCCCAACGGCGGGCGGCCGCGGTGGGATCGCCGGCCGTCTCCAGCAGCTCGGCCGCGCGTGCGGCCGCCTCGACCGCGTCTCCGATGCGCCCCGCGCCTGCGTTCAATCGCGCGGCGCGCGCGAACTCCGTCGCATCGTCGACGGGCGGGTCCATCGCTTCGAGGGCTTGAAGGTGCAGTTCGGCCGACCGCTCGTCGGTCAGCCGGCGTAGGAATCGCTCCCGCAGCGCTTGCGTCATCCGCCAGCCCGGTGAGCGACGCCAGGCGAGTCCGGCGCAGAGCGCCTCCTGCGCGGCCAACGTACCTTCGGGTGGACCGAGGTCGGCGAGCCCGCGTACCGTGTCGTCGTCCGCACCGTCCCCGAACACCGCGAGCGCCGCCAACCAGGAGCGAGTATCTTCGGACAACAGCCCGAGCCGGTGGTCGACCGCGTCACTCCCCGCCTCGCCGTCCGAATCGCGATCCGGATCGATGAGCAGCGACTCCGCCACATCCGGGCGCCCGTCACTCCGCTCCGCGAGCCGTCTTATGCGTTCGGCGGCAACCGGCCCGCCATGGGCTCGTTCCGCCAGCCGTTTCAGCTGCGCGGGGTCCAGCGGCGCCAGGTCGATGCGCAGGATCCCCCGCGAACCGGACGCGCGCTCCAGAAGTGCGGACAGACGCGGGTGCAGCCCGACGTGCGGGTCGGCGGCGACGACGCAGCGCGCGGACAGCTCCCGCGACCAGACCCAACGCTCGATGGCGCGCACGTCCCGCTCGTTCAAGCCGAAGCCGTCCTCGACGAGCACGAGTTCGCCGGGTCCCGCGCCACACGGATCGATACCCGCTCTGGTCCCGCGCTGCATCGCGTCGGTATAGAGCCACTGCAGCAATCGGGTCTTGCCCCAACCCGGGTCACCGTACAGGACAACCAGCCGCGCGCCCCGCGGGTCGACGAGCGCATCGCGCAGGGTCGAGATCGTCTCCTCGCGTCCCGCCGGAGGCCCTGAAAGCAAACGCGCGGCGCGATCGGCGCTGCTGTCGAGCGCGTGGCGCGTGCCGCAACAGGCGTTCAACCGGTCCAGGGCCTCGGCCGCGCTCGACGGCCGGTTGCCCGGATTCGGCGACAACATCGCCTCGAGCCACGCGGTCAAGCCGGCATCGAACCCCTCGGGCAGCGGTGGTCTCGACCGACGTCCTTCCCGCGCGGCGGTGATGAAACGATCGAGGTGACGCGGATCCGGCACGTAGGGTGGGTGGCCGTGGATCGCCTCGTACAGGACGGCGCCGAGGGCGTAGAGATCCGTCGCCGCTCCCGCCGGTTCGTTGTCGAACAACTCGGGCGCGAGGTAGGGCAGGGCTCCACTGAGCCGTAGCGCCTCCAGCGGCTGCGCCGCCGGGTCGATGGCCAGGCCGAAGTCGACCAGGACCAACCGGTATCCCAGCTTGGCCCGTTGCCGGATCAACAGGTTGTCCGGTTTGATATCGCGATGAACGAGCCCGAAATCGTGGACGAATCGGAGCGTCCTCAGGGCCTCGACGGTGAACCCCGTCATCGATTCCGGCCCCTCGTGGGCGATGGCGTCGAGGATCGTACGTCCCTCGATCCACTCCTGGCTGAACCTGGGCCGTGAGGTGCGCGGATCGAGGTCCAGTTCGTACGCCTCGGCCAGGCCGGGATGTCTCAGGGAGTAGAGGACCGCGAACTCGCGCCGCAACCGCTCTTCCGAGCCGTTGGCGTCGGCGTCGTCCGGGGAGATCAGCTCCTTGAGCGCGACCGGTTTGCCGGGTCGCCGGCGGTCTTCCGCCAGCCACACGCGCCCTGCGCCCCCCTCGCCGAGAACCTTGTGCAGGACGTATCGATCGTCGGCCCACTCCGCGCGATCCATGCGGCGCATTATAAGTGAGTCGTATTTGAGTCAAAGCACTATCGGCATGACTCAAAAATGAGACGCATCGTTTCACACCTCGTGCGTCGTGAGAAAGGCCTTCATCCCGCTGCGAGGCGCTCATCAAGCAAGAGACATGTCTCGTAAGTGAGACACCAGGGTCACTCTGGCCCAGGACAACCATTTCGAGTCGCAAAGCGTTGAAAAAAAACAACTTGCAACCCCTGCTCAAACCCCTGGCCAGGTCGGCCCGGAAGTTGCGATGGAAGGGGACGGCAATCGCGCCCGCTCGGAAGGAGGTGCCACATGCAAGCGACACAGAGAGAAATTCGCTGGGTCATTATCGCCGGAGTCCTTCTGTCTGCGATTGTCGTGAGTCAAGCGTTCGCCCAGGCGCCCTGTTTGAGCGTGAACCTAGGCCGCCCCGTGGTCTTCCCCGACGGGACCGAGCACATCGCCGGCCAATTGACGTTGTGCGACTGGAAGGCCTACACGCCGGTCCAGCAGATCCACCGTAGCTACGTGAACGGCCGGCCGGTTCAGATGTTGATGGGCAAACATGCCATCACGGAGCGTAGCCCGGAGGCGCCCGACGAGGTCTTCTTCCGCTCTCGAGGCGACGGCCGGCTCGAACTGCTCGGATATTCGCGGACCTACAAAGGTCGCAGCGTGACGGTCAGCTTCCAGAAACAAGACTTTCCACGTCCGGTGGACCATCGCCTGGCACGGGCGAGCAAGACCGACGATCTCCTGATCGGTTTGAAGGCGAGACCCCACTAACTCGCCCCCCCAAGGTGGCCGGTCCGGGCAACGAGGGTAGAGCCCGGACCGGCCCTTTTTTTGTGTTCGATTCCGAACACCGCGGCCCGGGATCGGAGGCGCTGGGCCTAACGGTTCAGCTTCTTGTGCTTCCAGTACTTGGTGCCGGAGACGTCGGCCTGCGCCATCAGCCCCTTGTTCGTGACCTGGAACACGGCGACGCCGTTGTTGAACGACGCCGTCTCGTTGGCGCCCTTCGTTCCGGCCGCGGCGTTGGCGTTGGCGTCCGCCGCCCAGCCTTTGTTGACGAAGCGGTCGAACGCCTTCTGGGTCTCGAAGAAGAAGACGACCTGGTACTTCTGTCCGCCGAGCCCGAGGCCGATACCGCCGGTGCCCATCTTCATGTAGGTGCGCTGGCCGGTCGAGCTGTTCACGGCGACTCCGATGCCGCCGCCACCGGACAGCAAAAAGGCGACCTTGACACTATCGAACACGGCGAACCCGACAGCCCTATCGGCCAACGCATTCGCCTGGGCGTTCTCGGTCAAAACGGTTTGCAGGGTATCCCGAGCCATCTGATCGATCGCGGCTCGCTTTGCAGCTCGCTTGTCGATCTTGGTCGGTGCCTCCTGCGCGACCGCGACGGTGGAGAAGGCCAGGAGTAGGCATAGCATGACGCTGCCGAGGGTTTTCATCGTCTGCTCCTCTTGTGTCGGACGGGGTCGGTCCCCATGTGGACCGCTCTCGACGGCCACGTAGAAGATGATAGCCCGCCGCCGGAGAAACAAGTAACGCTCCTCCGCAGCGCACGCCGGCGTTGAGTTTGGGGAAACCGGCGAGCCGTTCAGGCTGTTTTTCCGGGCTTTTACTCTCTCACGAAGACGAAGTCGCGGGTCGCCGATTCACCGTCGGCTACCGTGACCTGGGCCGTGAGCGTGCCCAGCCTTTCGTGCACCGCCTCGATCTCGTAGTCTCCCGCGGGAAGCCCGTCGAGCGAGAAGCCGCCGTCGGTTCCCGTCACCCCATGGAACGGGTGCGAGAACACGCCGACCCAGGCGCCCATCCAGGGATGCACGTCGCACTTGATCTTGAAGATCTCTTCCTTGTCGAACACGTACTCGCTCGTCGTGACCGCCGCGGGCATGGCCCGGTTGAACGGCGTGTTGAGCTTGGGCAACCCGTGTACGTTGTGCAACAGCCCGTCGGAATTGAGGATGTTGAACGTCTGCCCGGTCTGCACCGTGGTCACGTGGGGCGTGTAGCGGCAGCCCTGCTGGTCCAGCACGACCGCGTCGGCCGGGGTCGGGTAGGCGCCGCCGCCGTGACCGGACTTCACGTAGACGATCACGTTGCCGAGGGCGTTGTTCTCGCCGAGCACCAGGACCTCCGGCATGACGGCATCGCTATGCATCTTCGCGCAGCCGGGATCGGCTTCCATCCGGAGCGGCGGCAGGTTGGGGACCTCGCCGTCGTAGCGGATGCTTCCGGAGATCGACGCGGTTCCGGTTGCGCCCGTCGTTGCCTCGGGCGCGGCCGTCGAGGGCGACGACGGTGTCGAGGGCGCGGGTTCCGCCGTCGTCCCACCCCCGTCTTCGGAAGAACCACCACAAGCCACGACAAAAGCCAACAGGAGCACCGCACCGGTGCCCAGCCATCGTTTCTCGGACATTTTGAAATCTCCTAAGGGATTCGGCCCACGGGCTTCATTCTAGCCCGCGTGGCCGGGAGTGCACACCCGACGTCCCGGGGCGGTATGCTCTCCGGAATGGCCCTGGAAGAACTATTAAAAGAAGTGCGCGCGTGCACGGCCTGCGCCGGCCTCCCTCTGGGCCCCCGCCCGGTCCTGGCAGCGGCGCGCAGTGCGCGGATCCTCGTCGTCGGACAAGCGCCCGGGACGCGCGTCCACGAGACGGGGGTTCCGTGGAACGATCCCAGCGGCGATCGACTCCGCTCGTGGATGAATGTCGATCGGGAGACCTTCTACGACACGCGGCGCATCGCGATCGTCCCGATGGGGTTCTGCTACCCCGGACGCGGCAAGAGCGGGGACCTGCCCCCGCGCCCGGAATGTGCGCCGCTGTGGCACGAGCGCATCCTCCGGGAGCTACCCCACCTGGAGCTGAAGATCCTTGCGGGCAGCTACGCGCAGGCCCACTACCTCGCCGGGAGGGTCCAGAGGACGCTGACCGAGACCGTCCGTGCCTCCGAGGAGTACGGGGAGGACACGATCCCGCTCCCGCACCCGAGTCCCCGCAACAACCTGTGGCTCAGAAAGAACCCCTGGTTCGAGGAGCGGCTCGTTCCGCGACTTCAATCGAGGGTCCGGGAGCTCCTGGACTAGTTCGATCCGTCCGCCGGCCGGACTAGGCGACGAGCAGGAAGATCGAGAACAGCTCGTCCGGATCCGTCCAGGCGACCTCGCAGCGAAATCCCGCACGCAGCGCGAGCGCGGCAAACTCGTCGGGATCGTACTTGTAAGAGTTCTCCGTGTGGATGCGCTCTCCGGAGCGGAACCCGACCCGGGTTCCCGCGACCCGGACGACCTGCTCGGTCGTGCTCTCGAGGAACATCTGGATGCAGCCGAGCGAGTCGTTGTACAGCGCCACGTGCTCGAACTTCGCGGGATCGAAGTTGCCGTCGAGCGTCCGGTTGAGGTGGAGCAAGATGTTGAGGTTGAACTCCGCGGTGACGCCGGCGGAATCGTTGTAGGCGGCCTCGAGGATCCCCCGGTCCTTCTTGCGGTCGACTCCGATCAGCAACCGGCCGCCCGGTTCGACGAGATCCGCGATGCGCGCGAGAAAGTCGAGAGCGTCCTCGGGCTCGAAGTTGCCGATGCTCGATCCCGGAAAGAACACCACGCGCGGCGCCGATCCGATGACGGGTGGAAGCGAGAACTCGTCGGTGAAGTCAGCGCAGGTCGGGTACACCTTGAGCCAGGGGAAGTCCGCGCACAGAGCTCGCGCCGTGGATTCGAGCTGCCGGTTCGAGATGTCGACCGGAACGTAGCTGTCCGGTTTCAAGCGCTCGAGCAGGAGCCGGATCTTGCGGCTCGCGCCGCTGCCGTACTCGATGAGACAGGCGCCGTCGCCGACGCGATCGGCGATCTCGTCGCGACGGGTCTCGAGCAGCGCGATCTCCGTGCGCGTGAGGTAATACTCGGGAAGCGCTGTGATCCGTTCGAACAGGCGCGCGCCCGCCTCGTCGTAGAAGTACTTGGGCGCGAGCCGCTTCGGTCTCGCGACGAGCCCCTCGAGAACCTCCGCGCGCACGTCGACCACGGGCGGCTTCCGATCGTAGAAGCGGTATCGCGGTTTAGCGGTCATGTGCCAGCCGGATGCCCGAGAACTGCCAGCGGTCGGGCGGGTAGAAGAAGTTGCGATAGCTCGGGCGGACGTGACCATCCGGCGTGGCGCACGAGCCTCCGCGCAGCACCATCTGGTTGCTCATGAACTTGCCGTTGTACTCGCCGAGCGCCCCGGGTAGCGGCCGGTACCCGGGATACGAACCATACGCGCTCGAAGTCCACTGCCACGCGGCACCCGTCCGCTGATCCAGCCGATCGGCGGACGGGCTTTCGACCGCCGCCTCCCACTCCTGCTCGGTCGGCAGCCTCGCACCGGCCCAGCGCGAAAACGCATCGGCCTCGTAATAGCTGACGTGAATCACCGGTCGATCGGGGTCCAGCGGCGCCAGTCCCGTCAGGTGGTACTCGTACCAGCCGTTCTCCATCCGAAGCCAGTAGAGCGGGGCGGCCCAGCCGGCCCCGGAATGGAGCAAGGACCAGCCGTCGGCAAGCCACAGCTCGGGGCGCGAATAGCCGTCGTCCTGCATGAACGCCAGGTACTCGCCGTTGGTCACCAGGCGGTCCGCAAGCGCGTACGACCCGAGGAAGACCCGATGTCGCGGCGTCTCGTTGTCGAACACGAACCCCGTGTCGGGTGTGGCCCCGATCTCCAAGACCCCGCCATCGAATTCAACGGAGCACGCCTCCCGCTTCCGGGCAGCCGGGGCCACCGGCCCGTCGGGGTAGACCGGGTAAAGCGGGTTGTGTCCGAAATTGTATTTCAGGTCGGTCAGCAACAGCTCCTGGTGCTGCTGTTCGTGGTGCAAGCCGAGGATCGTACGGGCCTCGACCGCGGCGTCCGGAGCCTCGAGCAACGATTCCATCGCGCGATCGACGTGGGCCCGGTACTCGCGAACCTCATCGACCGTGGGGCGGGAGAGGTTGCCGCGCTGGGGCCGCGGGAACTGGCGGCCGACACCGTTGTAATAAGAATTGTAGAGATACTCGAATTCGTCGCGGAACGGGCGGTAGCCCTCGACGCGAGGCTTCAGCAGGAAGGTCTCGAAAAACCACGTGGTGTGCGCCAAATGCCACTTGGGCGGGCTGGCGTCGGGCATCGGCTGAACGCCGTAATCCTCGATGGCCAGCGGTTCGCACAGCCGCAGGGACCGGTCTCGCACGCGGAGGTACCGCTGAGCGAGCGTGCTGGTTTCGGTCCCGACCGTCAAAGGATCCCCTGGAAGCGTTTCGACCCGTGCGGGCAACCCTAACATGCAACCGCATTCGGTCAAAACCGGGGTCCCGTGTCCGATTCCACGACACTCCGGATCACGTTTGTGACTCCACCGGATACCAAAAAGGGAAAGCGCCTTGAACCCGGGACGGGGACGACCCCATGTTTTGGGCCATGCGCCCGTGGCACATCATTTGCGTTATCCGCTCGCTCATGTTTCGGAAATCCACTACACACACGTGTCGGATGGCTGTCGTGTCTGTGGCCCTCCTGCTGTCTTGCGTCACGTCGTTCGCACTGTCGCAGGAGCCGCTGACTCCACGCCGGGCGTCCCGTTTCCTCGCCCAGGCCACGCTTGGAGCCGACTGGGAAGAGATTCAGCGCACCGCGCAGCTCGGCCTCGAAGGCTGGCTCGAAGAGCAGTTCCAGCGACCGGCCGGCTATCACGAGCCGTTACTGCAGGCGTTGGAGAACGGCGGCGTGGTGCTCGACTCGAGCACCCGGCGGGCGGTCTGGTGGCAGCAGGTGATGGAGTCTCCCGACCTGCTACGCCAGCGCGTCGCGCTCGCCCTCAGTGAGATCTATGTCGTCTCCGACAACGTCACAGCCGTCGACGACAACGTGCTGGGCACCGCGAACTACTACGACATGCTGCTGCGGCACTCGTTCGGCAACTACCGCGACCTGCTGCGCGACGTCACGCTGCACCCGATCATGGGAGCCTACCTCAGCCATCTGCGCAACGAGCGCTCGGACCCATCGAGGGGTCGCTTCCCCGACGAGAACTACGCCCGCGAGATCATGCAGCTGTTCTCGATCGGTCTGTTCGAGCTCAACATCGACGGGACGCTGCAGCTCGACGGCAGCGGCAACGCGATCCCGACCTACGACAACGACGACATCACCGAGTTCGCCAAGATCTTCACCGGACTGTCCTTCGACAGCGCGTTTCCGGATTTTCGCAACGGCCTGCCGGTCTGGAACCGGCCGATGGAGATGTACCAGCCGTACCACGAGCCCGGTGAGAAACTCCTGCTGCGAGGCCATTACGTGCCGCCGAGCCAGACGGGTCTCGCGGACATCGACTCGGCGATCGACAATCTGTTCAACCACCCCAACGTCGGACCGTTCCTCGCGCGCAGGCTGATCCAGCGGATGGTGACCTCGAACCCGTCCCCGGCCTACATCCGCCGCGTTGCCGAGACATTCAACAACAACGGAAACAACGTGCGGGGCGACATGAAGGCGGTCGTCCGTGCGGTGTTGCTCGATCCCGAAGCGCGCACCTGGCCGACCGCAGCGTTCTCGGTCGAAGGGAGACTGCGGGAATCGTTCCTGCGCCGCGTGCACCTCGCGCGTTCGTTCAATGCGGCCAATCTCACCAACGACTATCCGATCGACGACGGTAACGCCCCGGTCAACTTCGGCCAGCGACCGCTGAGCTCGCCGACGGTGTTCAACTTCTTCCTGCCCGACCATCAGCCGCAAGGCGAGATCGGGGACCGCGGGCTTTACGCACCCGAGTTCCAGATCATCACCGCGGTGACCGCGATCGCCAGCGCCGACGACCTCGAGTCGCAGATCACCGGCGGGATGAACTCGGCCCCGATGAACCCGCTCGCCGTCGTACGACTCGATCTGAGCGACGAAGTTGCGCTGGCGCCGAACGTCACCGCCCTGATCGATCGTCTCGATTTGCTGTTGACCTACGGGAACATGAGCGGGGAGATGCGCCAGATCCTGGTGGAGAACGTCTCGCGGCTGTCGGACCCGGTCGAGCGCGCGCAGATGGCGCTGTACCTGATCTCGATCTCGCCCGAGTACGCGGTGATTCAGTAAACCGGAGACCTCGATGAAAGACGACCGCGACAACAAGAAGGACTCACCCGCGGGAGTGAGCCGGCGGAACTTCCTGGGCACCGCGAGCTGCGCAGCCGTGGGCAGCACGGCGCTGTTCTCCACCGTGCTCGACCTGGGCATGTTCAACGTGATGGCCCAGACGGCCCCGGGGGACTACAAGGCGCTGGTCTGCCTGTTCTTCGGTGGCGGGATCGATTCGTTCAACATCGTCGTGCCCAGCGGCCCGACGGAGTACGCCGAATACGCCCAGGTGCGCCAGGATCTCGCGCTGCCGCAGATCGACCTGCTGCCGATAGCCCCCGCGACACCGCAGGGCCGGCAGTTCGGCTTGCACCCCAACGTGCCGGAGCTGCAGACTTTGTTCGCCAACGGCGACCTGGCCTTCCTGAACAACGTCGGCACACTCGTCGAGCCGATGACCCTGCAGCAATACCGTGACGGCTCCGTGCGCCGACCGCTCGGGTTGTTCTCGCACTCGGACCAGCAGATGCACTGGCAGACCTCGATCCCCGATCGCCGCAACGCGTCCGGCTGGGCCGGGCGGATGGCCGATGTCCTGGGTGCGGTCAACAACAACCAGAACATAGCGATGAACATCTCCCTGTCCGGCCAGAACACGTTCCAGTCGGGCAACATCACGGCGCACTACACGATCACCGAAAACGGTAGCCGCGGCCTGCGTGGCTACGGCGGGTCGTCGCTTGCCGACCAGGTCAAGACGGACTCGGTCGACAGCCTGCTGGCCATGACCTATCAGCACCTGTTCGAGCAGACGTTCGCCGACCGCATGCGCGGCGCGATCGATGCGCACCTGGAGTTCAGCGCGGCGATCGCGGCATTGCCGCCCTTGCAGACCGTCTTCTCGCAGACCCGGCTATCGCAGGAATTCCGTATGGTCGCGCAGACGATCCAAGCGCGGCAGACCCTGGGGATGCGTCGCCAGACATTCTTCATCTCGATGGGCGGCTGGGACCATCACGACGAGGTCCTCGTCAACCAGGAGAACATGCTTCCGATCGTCAGCGCGGCGCTCTCCGAGTTCAACGCCGCGATGGTCGAGCTCGGCGTGCAGAACGACGTCACGACGTTTACGGCGTCGGACTTCGGCCGGACACTCACTTCCAACGGTCGTGGGTCGGATCACGCCTGGGGCGGCAACCACATGATCATGGGCGGCGCCGTCCGCGGTGCTGACTTCTACGGGCAATACCCGAGCCTGTACCTGGGAAACTCGCAGGATACCGGCCGCGGCCGGCTGATCCCGACGACATCGACCGACGAATACTTCGCCGAGCTGGCCCTGTGGTTCGGCGTGGCACGCCAGGATCTCGAGATCGTCTTGCCGAACATCCGCCGTTTCTACGACCCGGCATCGCCGACGACCCCTCTGGGCATCATCAGCCCCGCGACCCAGCCCGTCTACGGCCCGGTCTACCCGCGCGGCGGGAACATCACCGGAGGGGCCCGACCCGACCGTGCCGGGCCGCGTGGCCGCAGGCGTTGACGCGAAAGCGTTCTTTCAGGAGTCAGACGTGAAACGAACCACTTTGGGGATTGGGGTCGTGTTGGTTGCGGCCTTGTGCGGGTCCGGGCCAACGCAGGCGGTGACTCGCGAGATCGTTGAGCTGCAACGCGCGCCGTTGACGCCGCGCATGTCGGTGATCCATCAGCTCTCGGGCGGGATGCTCTCCGACCCGTATGACGAGCTGCTCGGCCGACCGTACAACCTGCACTTCGTCAACTTGGAGCGCAACCCGAACCTGAGCCCCTGGCCGGGTCAGCAGGGCGAGCAGGCGCGTTACGTCGATTTCCTGATCGGCAACAACGGCAACACCAACGTGCGCAACGGCTCGGACACGCTGCAGGGCACGTACATCGGCCAGGGCGGCGACAAGTTCGTCTGGGGCGTCTCCGGCGCCTACATCGGCGACGACATCCAGAACAACGATCTCGCCGCCGGCGCCAACTTCGCCGACAGCGAGTCGCTGCTGGGTTTCGACGGGCGTTTCGCCATGGGCTATCGAGTCTCGAACCGGATCGTCCTGGGCGCCGGTTTCAGTGCGTTCACTGGCCTTGACACGGTCGACGATTCGAGCTTCACGCAAGGTCTCGGCGGTTCGTTCAGCCTGCAGGAGCTCAACGAGACCGGGTACGAGGCGGACTTCGGGTTCCGTCTGTTCAGCGGCGAGAACAAGAGCTGGGATGCGTCGGTCGCCGTCGGCACGGGTACGACCGAGCTCGACGACTACAGCGACCAGCTGGACGCGACGGGCGCGGTGATTTCGCGCTTCGTGATCAACCGATACGACATCGATGACGTCTACGTTCAGGTTTCCGGCGGTCACAACCGGCAATTCCTCGAGAGCGAAGGCGAAGTGCAGTTTCGCGCCGGCCTTCGTTCGTCGCGTCACGAGCTGTCCAACACCAGCCTGTCGTTCACGGAAGACCTGACGGGGATCACGCCGAACCTCACGCTGCTCGGCCAGTCCCCGGTGACGGACAACGAAGTCTTCGTCTCGGCGGCGACGCTGTTCGTGCGCGGCTGGACGCAGATCTTCGGCGGCGCGCGGTTCTCGATGTCGCAACTCGACGGGTCGACGCAGGTCGATGCGGTCGGAGTGATCGTCAACGAGTCGATCGATGACAGCGAGCTGCGTCTGGCACTCGTGATGGGACTGCGGCAACCGCTGTGGAACGAGCGCTTCAGCCTGGTCGCACGCGCGCAGGCGGATCTGTCCGATTCGAGCCGGATGACGACCTTCGACACGGCGTCGAGCGGCACCGACGTCACCCAGACGACCACGCAGTACGCGATCGGCATCGAGACCGTGCTCAACAACATGGCCTTCGACGTGGCCTGGCTGTTCGGGACGGATTCCGGCGCCGGCGGCACGACGGCGAACCGGCAGACGATCGACCTCGACCGGCTCGTGATCTCGGCGACCTTCGGTTGGTAGAGCGTCGTGGAACGTAGGAATACCAAGCTGCTTTGCCTGCTGTCGGCGACAGTCTTCGGCGCGGCACTGGCCGGTTGCGTCGACACGCGCGGGACACAGAGCGTCGTGCAGGCCGGACCGACGACCCTGCAGGCGGTCCAGGTGAGCGTGTTCACACCGCGCTGTGCCGTCAGCGGTTGCCATGTCGACGGGGCGCCGTTCGGTCTCGATCTGCGGACCGGGGCCACGGCCGGGAACACCATCATGGTGCCCAGCGCCGAGATGCCGACGCTGAACCGGGTAACCCCGTTCGATGCGACGAACTCGTACCTCTACATGAAGGTGTCCGGGGACCCGCGAATCCTCGGCGACCCGATGCCGGCGTTTGGCGCGCCGTTGTCGCCGCAGGAAGTCCAGCTCATCGCGGACTGGATCAACGCGGGAGCCCTGGAATGAGCGACGAGTCAACCCGCTCGACGCTGATCGCGAGTCTCGTGATCCACGCCGTCGCGTTGGTCCTGTTCCTGTTACTCACGACCGTGTTCAAACAACCGGATCCCGGTCCCGAGCCCGTCGAGGTGGTGTTTTACAAACCGGGTGAGTACGTCCCGCCGCCGCCTCCACCCGAGCCGGAGCCGGTCACCGCGCCGGAACCCGAGCCGGAGCCGGAATCGGAGATCCGGGTCGCACGGCGCGAGCCCGAGCCAGAACCCGAACCCGAGCCGGAACCGGCCAAAACGATCGAGGTGGCCACGCTGGAGCCGCCGCCGACTCCCGAGCCGAAACCGGAACCGGTCAAGCCAGAGCCACGCCGTGAAGTCAAGACGAACCTGCTCAACGCCGCGATCACCAAGCCCGCGACCAAGATCCCGGCGCGCGAGCGCACGACCACGACCGGCGCCTTCGGCAACACCGAGCCGGCCGCCGAGGAACCGCCGGCACGCTCGCGTCTCCGCGGTGGTACCCAGGTGGGGAACTTTGCCGTTGATGAGAAGGCACAACCCCAACGGGTGACCCGTAGACCGGCGATCCGGACGAGCGGGTTCGGTGCAACCGAAGAGGCCCCGGCCCGGCGTGACGAACCGAAGCTACAGAAGGTAGCTACCGGAGAGTTCGGCAGCACGCAGGCCGCGAAGCGTCCGCGCAGCACGCGCAAGGTACAGACCGAAGCGCCGGACACTCCCGTCGAGGTGCTGTCCAAGCCGACCCCCGTGTACACCGCCGAGGCGCGGGAGCTTCGCGTCGAGGGCGAGGTGATGCTGCGCGTGACGTTCGTCGCGAGCGGAGAAGTCAAGGTGCTCGAGGTGGTCGATCCCCTCGGGCACGGCCTCGACGAGGCCGCGATCGACGCGGCCAAACGCATCCGCTTCAAACCCGCACGCCGTGACGGTCGCCCGGTCGATCACACGACAACCGTACGCATCGTGTTTCAACTCGTCTAACCGACGGAAAAACGAGGGACCCATGAGACGCGCTTCAATTCACATCTCGGTACTCCCGGCGCTGCTGTTGCTGTGCCTCGGGACGCCGCCAACAACGGCTCAGGAGAGCTCCAGGTTGGATCAGGTGCTCGATCGAGTCTTCGCCCAGGAGCAGGGCATGCTCGAACGGCTGATGGACCACCACCCGCTGGTCGAGACCTACCTGCAGTCGGTCAAACCGAACGGTGTCGAGGGGCTGACGCCGATCAGCGACCGCTACTTCCTGGGTCGGCTTCAGCGCTTCGACAAGAAAAAGAAGAGCGGGGAGCAGTTGGTCGACCTGTACCACTACTCGGTCACGGCCAATCCCGACGGCTTTGCCCGCATGTTGACACTCGACGCCGCCGACTTCCAGCGCAAGAATTACGACGTCCGTTTCGTGCGCCGGGAATTCCTCGGCGAGATCCGCACGTTCGTCTTCGACGTGGTACCGAAGACGGTCAAAGGTGCCAAGCCGGGCCGTTTCAGCGGCCGCATCTGGGTCGAGGACCGCGATTACCACATCGTTCGGTACAACGGCGTGTACGGATCGATCTTTCGCACCAACCTGCACTTCGACAGCTGGCGAGTCAACGTCGAGCCGGGCGTCTGGCTGCCGGCCTACGTCTATACCGAGGAGCCGGATCGTCCCGGAGGCGATCCCAAGATCAAGCACATGGGCCAGACCCGTATCTGGGGTTACGACGTCGGTGAACAGCGCTTCGACCAGGAGTTCGCCAAGGTTCTGATCGATGCCCCGTTGACCAGCGACGAGAGCGAGCAACCCGGACAGATCTCCCCGGTGGAGAGCTTCCGTGCGTGGGAGCGGGAAGCCGAGAACAACGTCCTGCGCCGCCTGACCCGCGCCGGGATGCTGGCCCCCGAGGGCGGCATCACGGAGGTACTCGAGACCGTCGTGGCGAACCTCGAGGTCACCAACGAGCTCGACATCTACCCGCCCGTGCGTTGTCGCGTCCTGCTGACGACTCCGCTCGAGTCATTCACCGCGGGTCACACCATCGTCGTGAGTCGCGGGCTCATCGACGTGCTCCCGGACGAGGGTGCGCTGGCGTTGGTCCTGGCTCGCGAACTGGCGCACATCGTCAGCGGGCACCGCGTGGACACCAAGTACGCCTTCAGCGACCAGATGCTCGTCGCCGACAAGGAAGTTCTCGAACTCTTTTCCTTCGCTCACGACGAGGCGCAAGAGCGGCAAGCCGATCTCAGGGCGATCGAGTTGCTGCAGAACTCGCCTTACAAGGATCAGCTCGCGGGCGCGGGTTTGTTCCTCAAGACGCTCGCCGATCGCAGCAACCGGTTGACCACGCTGAACGAGCCGCATTTCGGCAACCGCGTCGCGACGCGCGACCAGCTCTCGCGCCTGCAACCGATCCTGGATGCCGCGCCCGAAATCGACGCCACGGCGCTGGACCAGATCGCCGCGTTGCCGCTGGGCGGCCGCGTCAAGGTCGATCCGTGGAGCGCGAAGACCGAGCTGATGAAGACCGGCAGCGTCGCGCCGATGTCGGCGCGTGAGAAGCTGCCGTTCCAGATCACACCGCTGATGCCGTACCTGATCCGGCACCGCGGAACCGCCGCGACCGCTACGGTCACGACCACGAACAACACTGAACCGCTCAACGCGGAAGCCCGTTAGAAGGAGCCCGTCATGGATTTCGGAAACATGCTCGGCAGCATGGGGGTCATCGGCTTTGCCGTGATGGCCTGCCTCGCGGCGCTGTCGGTTTACTCGGTCTCGGTAATCCTCGCGAAGTTCCGGCGCTTCAAGCTCGCCGCGAACGAATCGCACGCGTTCGTCGAGCACTTCTCGGGGTTGCTGAGGGCGGGAAAATTCAACGACGCCGCCCAATCGGCTCAACAGCACAATCGATCGCACGTCGCACGGGTGGTTTGCGCCGGCGTCGAGGAGTTGAAAGATAACTCGACCAACGACCCCGACACGCGCGTCGAGATGGTCAGCCGCGCGCTCGAGCGCTGCTCCACGAAGACGCTGTCCGAGATGCGCAACGGGCTGGGCGCGCTGGCGACGATCGGATCGACCGCACCGTTCATCGGGCTGTTCGGGACGGTCATCGGCATCGTCCACGCCTTCCAAGGCATCGCCTCGACCGGATCGGGCGGCGTGGCCGCCGTCTCCGGAGGGATCGCGGAGGCACTCATCGCCACCGCGCTGGGCATCTTCGTGGCGATTCCCGCCGTGATGGCGTTCAACTACTTCGTCGGTCGTCTCGAGTCGTTCCACATCGAGATCCAGACGACGTCCGCCGAGTTCATCGACTTCCTGCAGAAGCGAGCCCATGCAACCCGATAAGCAGCCCAAGCTGAACTCGTCCATCAACGTGACGCCGTTGGTCGACGTCGTGCTGGTGCTGCTGATCATCTTCATGGTGATCGCACCGCAGCTCAACCTCGACCAGGCGATCACGTTACCGAAGACTCAACGCCCTCCGGACAAACCGCAGAACAACACGCAGATCGTGGTCTCGATCACGGCCGACGGTCAACTTCACGTCGACGACACCCCGGTCGCGCGCGAGCAGCTCCCGGACGAACTGCTGGCGCGGGCCGCCGCCATCGGCGAGGCGCAGGTCGTGATCAAGGGTGATGCCCGGCTGAGCTTCGGCCACGTACAGAAGACGATGTTCGAGATCGAGGCCGCCGGCTTCAAGGACGTCGGCCTGATCGCGCGTCAGAGCGAGGGTTGATATGGGAGCACAAACCCAGGACAACTCGGGCGGTTATGCCTCCGAGATCAACATCACGCCGCTGGTCGACGTGGTGCTGGTGCTGCTGATCATCTTCATGATCATCGTCCCGGTCATGATGCGCGGCTATGACGTGAACATCCCCGGCGAGGCGCGCAGCGCACCGCCGGCGGAGGAGCGCGCCGTGCAAATCGTGTTACATATCGAGCAGCCGAACTGCTCGATCGTCGAGCCGCCGAATGGGCCGGGCCTACCCGCCGGCTGCGTCGTGCACCTCAACGACACGCCGGTGACTGCCCAGGGGCTCGCGACGCAGGTTGCCGAGGTCTATGCGCACCGCCGCGGTGATGACCGCGTGCTGTTCCTCGACGCCGAACCGGCGTTGAACTACGAGTACGTGATGCGCATCCTGGACGCCGCGCGCTCGCAGGTCGCCGACCTGAAGATCGGCCTGGTGACGGTAGGCTAGCGACGTCGCGCCGACCTTCGGCCCGGCTCAATCGACGGAGCGGGAGAAGCGGTCCTGATCCTGTGGTGGCGCTTCCGTTGCGGACTCTTCGTCTGCCCAGTACCAGACCGTCACGGTCCCGTCGCCACCGGAGTTGGCGTGGGAAACATTGATCAGCCGGTCGGGTCCGACCTGCTGCGCGAACTCCGCGGCCTGGGTGAACAGGTCGTCCCAGCTCGCCAGCAGCCCTCGAAAGAGCTTGTACTTGACTTGCATGCTCGCACTCCCGGGAAACACTGCCGGTCGTCCCTGATAAACGCGTCTTTGCCACGTATTCATTGCGGTATGGGGAATCCACTATTACCGCGGAGACAAGGCGGGCCGTAACATTTCGACCGTGATCGACGACCCCGCACGCAACCCGGGCTTGCTCAAGCTCGACCTCTACTGCAAGGGCATGCAACTCGACGAATCCTGTTTTGTCGAGGATGACGGCGGACGCCCGATCATGCGCACGCGCGCGGGTCTCGGTTCCGGGCTCGAGCTGATCCTGCCCGACGGGTTGTGGACCAACGTTCCCGTGACCGAGCCGTTTGCCAAGCGCTCACCCTACACGCTCAAGAAGAACAGGGGCGCCTACGAGATTTACCTCGACGGAAAACTCGCCGCTCGCGTGGGTTTGTCGCCGCAACCCGTCTGGTACGACTGGAAGACCAGCCAGGGGCGCGCGATGCGCCGCGTCGGGACACTGCAGGGGACCTACCTGGGGATCTACCCTGCGCGGGTTTGCGAGTACTGGCTCGAATACCCCGGGCATCCACACAAGGACAACTGCAAGTTTTGCTCGGTCGGGTTGAATCTCGGCAAGGACGACGGGGACGAGAAGACCGTGCAGGAAGTCGTCGAGGTCGCGATCGCGGCGTGGCGCGAGAGCGGCGTGACCTATGTCGACTTCAACACCGGTCACTACGACGGCGACACATTCATCGACATCCTCGAGCCTTACATCCGGCGAGTCAAGAAAGAGACCGGCGTGCTGATCGGCGTGCAGACACCTCCGCACCCCGACCTGGCGCGCTACGACCGACTCAAAGAGATGGGCGTGAACCGCGTCTCGTTCTGCTTCGAGATCTTCGACCGCAAGCGCTTCGAGGAGATCTGTCCGGGGAAGCATCGGCAGTACGGGTTGAACACCTACCTCAACGCGGTCGAGTACTGCGCCAGGCTGGCCCAGAAGAACACGATCATGGACGAGCCGTGGGTCTCGAACGGTGAGATCATCGCCGGCCTGGAGGACCCGCAAAGCTCGATCGATGCGATCGAGTGGATCACCGAACAGGGTGCGATCCCGACCGTATGCGTGTTCCGTCCGCTGCTGGGGACCGACCTGGCCTCGGCCGAGCCGCCGCGTACCGAGGACATGGTGCCGGTCTTCCGGCGGTTGTATGAAGCGTGTATGGAGCACGACCTGCCGATCGGCTTGGCTCCCAACATCAACGTGAGCCTCGTGATGCTCCCCGAGGAAGGGCGTTACCTGCTGGACGATGCCGCCAAGTACCGCTCGAAGGAATTCAAGCTCGCGGTCAAGAAGAAGCTCTTTCGGACGAAGTTTCTCACCGCGCAGAAGCGGCTACGCGACAGACGGCACAACGTGCATGCCGAGCGCTACCCGACCGCAGTCACTCACTGAGACTCGTGGAAAGACGCGTGCTCGTGAGGGACGGAGTGCGCGTCGTGCGCACCGGGTTCCCCCGGGATCGCGCGCCCGAGCATCCAGATGCCGGCGAGGATCAGCGCGATCGCGGCGAGGGTGCGCCCGTGGCGGCGCAGACGCGTGGCAAGAAGTCGGTCGATCACGACCACCCCGGAAAGCGCGGGCAACGTACCGAGACCAAAAGCGAGCATCCCCGCCGCCGAGAGCAGCGGGTTCCCCAGCGCCGCCGCGGGAACCAGCGCCATCCAGACCATGCCGCAGGGCGTCAATCCCATGACGGCGCCGACCAGGACACGCGCCGCGAAACCGCGCTGACCGCCCAGCCCGCCCACGGCCGTCAGGCGACGCAGCAGGCCCCCCAGCGCGGCGCCGAGTCGTTGCTCGAGGCGCGAGCGGGCACGCCTCATGACTAGAAGACCGTTGACGATGACGACGCCGCCGAGGGCAAATGCGAACGCCCGTCGCCCGCCCCAGGCGAGCTCCAAGCGGCGGCCGAAACTCCCCGCGATCAGTCCCAGCAGCGCGTAGGTCCAGAGCCTTCCGAGATGATAGGCGAGGGCATCCGTCGAGAACGAACGTCCCGTCGGCAGGCTGCGCGACAGCCCGAGCAGGATCGGACCACACATCCCGACGCAGTGGAGGCTTCCGGCAAGACCGGTCAACGCGAGCGCGCCGAACAGGGGCAACGCGGCATCGTTCATGCCGAGGCCTCCCGCGCGGGCGCACCAAGCGCCGTCGATTCGCCCGCGTCAGGCAACGACCCCGCGTTCCTCGAGAACCCGATCACGAGCAGGCTCGAAACCGCCATGGCGGTCGCCGCAAAAACGGGGTGCAGACGGCCGCTAAGCGCGAGGGCCACGCCGACCGCGTTGTAGCCGGCGGCCCAGGCGATCGAGATGGCGAGCCGGCGGCGTGCGTCGCGTGCGATGGCGATCGCATCGGGGATCAGCGCCAAGCTGTCCCGCAGCAGCAGCACCCCGCCGGCCTGCTTCGAGAGGTCGCTAGCCGAGGCGACCGCAAAGCCCGCGTCGGCCTGCGCCAGCGCGGCGGCATCGTTGATCCCGTCGCCGACCATGGCGACCGTTCCGCGATGCGGCTCGGCGACGGCCCGGCGGATCCGATCGACCTTGTCCTGCGGGAGAAGGTTGCCGTCGATCGAGATACCCAGCTTTTCTCCGAGGCACCGCGAGCGATCCTCGGTGTCGCCGCTCAGCCCGGAGACCCGGACGCCGAGCTCGGCGAGGCGTTCCAGCGCTGCGTTCGCTTCCGGTCGCGGCGGGTCCCAGACGATCGCGGAGGCCAAGATGTCTCCGTCTGCCAACAGATAAACCCGCGGCCCGCCTCGGTCGAATGGAGGATCGAGCCCGATCGATTCGAGTAGCCGGGCGCCGCCGAGCAGGAAACGGCGGCCGTCGACCACGGCCTCCACGCCGCGTCCGGGCAACACGCGATAGGCATCCACCGGGCGGGGCCGAACACCACGCTCGGCCGCGTACTGGACCATCCCGCCCGCGATGGGATGATCGCCGTGGGCTCCGATCGAGGCGAGCAACTCGATGGTCTCGTCCGGGTGCGCGGTATCGGCAACGAAAACGGCCTCAATTGTGCTCGTCGCACCGGTCAACGTTCCGGTCTTGTCGATGTACATCCGCTTCAACCGCGAGACCTGTTCGACCATGGTCGGGGAGGCGAAGACGATGCCGCGTCGCGCCGCGCGGCGGATCGCGGCGGCCATGATCAGCCCGGGCCCGATGGCCAGCGCGCAGGGGCAGGCGATCAGCAGCACGCTGAGTCCGCGCATCAGACCGTCGTCCGCCGCACCGCGTCGGGCAAAGGCGATCGTGACGGCCAGGGCGATCACGACGACCGCCGGAGCAAGGACTCGGGCGACGGTATCGGCGGTCCGTACCGCGGGGAAGCGGTGCTCGAGGGCTTCGCGAAGCAAGCGGTCAACGTGTGCCAGTAGTCGCTCCGACGCCACGTGCTCGGCACGTACGCGCAGCATCCCGTCGATCGCGATCGAGCCGGCAAACACCCGATCCCCGATCGACAAGGATGCGGCGTGCGGCTCGCCGGTGATCCCGCTCGCATCAACGAAGCTGCAGCCCCCCTCGATCACCCCATCGACCGGAACGACCTGGCCCGGCCGAACGCAGACGACGTCCCCGATCCGCAGTGCCGCGGTCTCGATCTCGAACTGCCTACCGTCACGGACCACGTCGATGCGGTCGGGAAGCTCGGTGAGCGCCGCGGTCAGTTCGACGGAAGCGCGCCGCTTGGCCCGCGCCTCGAGGTTCTTGCCGATCGTCACGACCACGAGCACCATCGTGACGGTGTCGTAGTAGATCGGGTCGATTCCGGCCAGCGTGTGCCAGGCGCTGAGCACGAACGCGGCGAACACGCCCGCGCAGACGAGTGTCCGCGCGTTGATCCAGCCTAAGCGTCCGGCGCCGTCGTGCAATGCGTCGAGAAACATCGGCAACCCGAGTGTCGCGACCACCACGCTCGTCAGGAACAGCAGCAGGTACTCGAAGAGCTCGGCAACCGAGCCCCAGATCCCGGTCGGTACGGCCGCCTGCCCGAAGACACCGGGGCCGTAGTAAGCGAAGCTCAGCGCCATCACGTTCAGCGCCGTGAACAACCCGACGAAGAGCTGCACGCGGAGCCGTGGGAGCGGGCCGCTTTCGCCGTCCGCGGCCGCCGGCCGCACGACACCGTGGACGACGCGGCAGCCGAAGCAACAAAACTCATCGTTGCGCCGCGGCGGCACGGGGAGACCGCAATGCAGGCAGGTCCTCATGCCCTAAAAAAGCAGATGCTTGATCAGGTAGATCACACCGCCCGTGAAGAACGCGATCCAGATCAACGTCACGTACCAGGGAAAGGAATAACCCTGGTAGCTCAGGTACTTGTGCAGTTTGAACGGTTTCATCGTTGCTGCTCCCGTTCCCACTCCAGGTCCCACTTTCGGTTCTGCTCCAGCATGCGGTACTTCGGCGCTTCGACGTTGCGGAACTGTCCCCGCGAATGGGCCCAGATGAACAGTGCAGCGAACCCCGCAGCGATGCACAGGTAATTCAGTACCGGGATCAGGAACGAGCCCAGCGCCGCGGCGCCCTCACGCGTCGCGGTGACGTAAAAGTCGATCAGTTTCATGATGAACGCCGTTCCCGCAGTCAAGACCATCAGGATGCTGAAGACCCACAGGAACAGACGTGGCGCACGTGAGCGATCACGATCGACCGGTTGCGGCTTGACGGATTCGAGTCTCATCATCGCGCTACTCCTCGCCCCAGAAATCGTCTTCACCGCCGTCGTCGGTCTGTTCGACCTCCGCGCCGGGCACCGCCGGCAGGACCGGCGCACGGTAATCGGCGGCAAGCGCCTCGAGGTCGTACAGCGTCTCGTCGCCGCGCGGAAGCCAGCTGCCCAACCACTGCACGTAAGTGATGATCGAGAGCCCTTTCTTGTTGGGCGTGAGGCCGTCGGCCTCGTAGAACCACGGATAGGCCGGCATCACGCTTCCGGGGTTGACGTCCGCCGGGTTGTAGAAGTGTGCCACGTGCCAGTCGTTGGACTGCCGGCCGCCGCGGCGGATCAGATCCGGGCCGATGCGCCGCGTGCCCCACAGCGGCGGCATGTTCAGCTCGTTGTGGTACTCCTCGGGGAAGCTCTTGCGGCCGTAGCGCGCCTCGTCGTTGCCCCACGGCCGAACCTGCTGCGAGTGGCAGTGCCAGCAGGCCTCGCCGATGTAGGTGCGGTGTCCCGTCCGCAGCGCCTCGGCGAACGCCTCGGTCTGCGACATCCCCGGGAACGCCTTCGCGTAGGCGTCGGGGTACTGTTCACTCAGCAACGCGAACTCGAACGGCGGCTTCTGAGCCAGCTGTTCGACGGTGCGCACGTCGAGGTCCTTGACGGCGAGCATCGGGATCGCCCCGCTGATCAGGAAGGCCAGCGCGAAGAAGAACAGGCCCGCCACGAGGAAGACAAAGCTAAATCGTTCCAACGCTGGCCTCCTCTCCCTGCTCCTCGTAAGGCGCGTATTCGAAATCCGCGTGTGCCGCACGCGAGGCGACAACCGTCATCACCATGTTGGTCGCGAGGCAACCCACGCCGGCGATGATCGCGAACCCCATCGTGGTGCGGACGAACCAGAACGGCCGCATGGCCTCCAGGATCGTCTCGCGCGGCACGAGGTTGAGCGACATGAAGCCCTCGAGCAGTCCGCCGGCGGTGAGCGTCAGGAACATGCCCGACAGGCCGATTGCCGTGGTCCAGAACGAAATGCTGCGCAGCTTCAGGCTCCACCACTCGCGCCCGGTGAGCTTGGGCCACAGGTGCTCGATCATGCCGAAGATCCAGAAGCTGAAGACGCCGAACATCACCAGGTGCGCGTGGCCCACGACCCAGTCGGTGAAGTGGATCACCTGCTGGAAGGTCAGCGTGACCTGGAACGCGCACTGCAGGCAGGTGATGAAGTAGTTCAGCGCCCCGACCCAGAACCAGCGGATCGGGATGCTGCGCTTCAGCGAGCCCTCGCTGCCCTTCCAGGTCATGAAGAAGTTGATGATCACCGTGGTGACGACGATCTCGATCGCGATCGTGCTGATCACCGCGCTGTACTGCGCGAACATCGGGATCGGCGAGCCGAGGAAGTGGTGCACGCCCTGCAGCGGGTAGAAGAAGGCCAGGCCCCAGAAGCCGACCAGCGACAGCGCGTGCGACCAGATCGGCTTGCGCAGGATGATCGGCACGAAGAAGTACATCATGCCCCAGCCCATCGGCGTGACCCACAGCCCGACCAGGTCGTGGATGTACAGCCCGAGCAGCGGCCCCGCGGCGTTGCCCGCGACGAGGTACTGCGGGAAGAAGTTGCCCATGATGTAGGTCAGGCCGAGCCAGACGAACCCCGCCGAGAAGTACCACAGCGAGACGTACAGCGAGCGTTCCTTGGTCTTGACGATCGGCGTGTAGAACTGGATCCAGACCAGGATCGCGCCGACCACGACCAGCGGGTCGACCCACACCGGTGTCTCGCCCCACTCGACGGCCTGTGCCTGCCCGAGGTGCAGCCCGACGTAGGTCGCGAGCACGATCGCGTTCCAGGCGACGAGGATCGTCCACCCGAGCCGGCGCGAAGCGACGCGCACTCCGGTGAGCCGCGGGACCGTCCAGTACAGCATGGCGAAGAACGCGTTGGTCAGGAACCCGAAGGCGATCAGGTTGGTGTGGATCAGTCGGATGCGACCGGGCGAGAGGACCTCGATCTTCGGCAGCGGCCAGTGTTGCAGCAGCTGGAGCGAGTAGAGCAGCCCCGCGAACAACGAGATGCACAACCACAGCATCGCGGTGGAGAGGTGCCAGCGCACCATCGCCCCGTGCACCAGCGGTGAATCGTTTCGTGTCATGGAGTCGCTCCCCCTGCCGGCCGGCCCAGCACGGCCTCGGCGGTCGTTTCGGCGTCTCGCAACGAGCGGATATAGCCCACGAGATCCCAGCTGTTACGCTCACCCAGCGTCCGCTGTTGCTCGAGCGGCAGCTCGAAAACCGCCGCAACGGTTTCGGGGAAGTCGGCGAGCGCGGGTCCGAGCCGTTCCAGCTCGCCCCGCTCGAGCAGCCCTTCCTGCGGCGGGAACCCCTGCTGCGCCACGGTCATCAGGGTCGTCCCGTCGAACGACGGCATGATGCTGCGCAGGCCGGTGTGGAACGTGCGATAGATGTCCTCCGGCGTGTTGCCCGTCTTGAGCGAACCGCGTGTGAAATCGAACGCCTTCTGCGAGTTGCCCCACGCGTCGACGTACTCGGTCTGGGTCGCACCGCGGCCGCTTCCGTCGGTGCCGTGGCACTGCGTGCACTGCATCGCGACGTAGACGATGCGACCGCGGTCGATGCGCCGCTGGGAATCCACGTCGGCGGGGGCGCGCGGGCTGGCGACGACGACGCGACGGCCGGCCTCGTCCTCCCACGCCGGGTACATCCGCTTGATGTACTCGATGACCGCGAGCTTGTCGCGGTGCGGCATCAACGGGAAGCCGGGCATGCTCACGCCGGACAACCCGCGCGTGATCGTCCGGTAGAGGTCCGCCTCCATCGGCAGGCTGCCCGAGTCGGTCGAGCGGAACTTGTAGACCCCGCTGGTGAAATCGCGCGGCTGGGTGATCAGCCGAACCGCCGCCGGACCGTCGCCCTGTCCGTTCTCTCCGTGGCAGCCGACGCAGTATTTTGCGTAGACCTCGCGCCCGCGTTGCAGCATGTTGAGCCGTCGGTTGTAAGCAACGAAGTCGCCCGGCTCGAGCGTCTCCCAGCGCGGGTAGTCGAGCGGATCCGAGGTGTCGGTGGTCGCGAGCGCTTCGATCGGGTCGGCCTCCTCGGCCGGCTCCGCCTCGGGTGACGCGCAACCCGCGAGAATCATGCAGATGGCGGCCGGTAGCAGAGCAAAGCGGGTCCGGCGACTCATCGTCGGCCCCCCGCCGGCTCGAACCGGCCCCAGTACTCGCCGACCCAGATCGTCCAGGCGAACGCCAGATGCGTCAGCGCCGCGACCCAGAACGGGATCTCGTCGACGATCCAGCGCCCGCCGAGCAGCACCGGCTGCAGCCAGCTCAGGATCAGGTAGAAGTTGACGATCCACAGGCCCAACCCGAGCGCCGTGGCGACGAGGAACATTTTCGTCGGGCCATCCGGGCGGAAGGTCCGCAGCACCAGGTGGAACCCGATGCCCAGGATTGCGCCGGTGATCAGGTACAACCCGGCGCCGACGGACAGCGCCAGACCCTCCTCCGCCGTCAGCGCGCGCTCGCCCATCGGGAAGGTCAGGTAGACGCGGATCAGCTGCATCGACGGTTGCCCGAACAGCGGTGCGCCGACGACGTTGAAGCCGAGGCTGACCAGGGCAGCGAGTCCGCCGAGCGTGATCCCGACGACGAGATGCCAGAGCAGGTAAAAGCCCTGCGGCGGCCAACCGCCGGTGTCCTCCTCGCGCCCCTCGCTCTCGAGCCGCCGGATCGCGTCGACGTGTTCCTCGATGAGTCGTTCACGCTCCTGTGGAGTACGTTGCGAACTCATTTGACTCCTTTCTCTGTGCCGGCGGTCGGTGAAATCCCAGCTCCAGCGGCGCGATGCCGCCGGTTTTCTGCCGCACGATCCACTCGCACGCACGCACGCAGTCCCCACACTCCAGGCAATGATTCCGCCCCGGCGCATCGGCGATGGAGAGTCCGCCGCGCGAAGGTATCGGCTCCGGCAACGACCGTGGGAGGAGGTCGACCGGGCAGACGTGGTCACAGAGGTTGCACTCGATGCAGGTATCTGGGCGCTGGAAGGTGATGCCGAACCAACGCGCCGGGGCAACGAACGAATAGTACAAGCCGATCGGGCAGGCCTGGCGGCAGAAACGCCAGCTCCACCAGCGGCCGTGGGCCAGCGCCAATCCCGTGCCCGAGAAGAGCGCCGCGGCTACGGCGAGTCGTTCGGCAGGAGAACCCGAGAACAGGATCCGCCAGTCGAGCCACCAGGCCAGCACGGATGCCGGCAGCAGGAGCGCGAACATCGCCGCCTGGAGTCGCCGCACCCGGAGCTGCACCCGGGTCAGTCCCGGCGTCGCCGGGTTTTCGGTCAGGCGGTGGAGTTGGCCGATCGGACAGCCCCAGCCGCAGAACATCCGTCCGGCGACGAGGTTGATCAGGAAGGTCGCCGCATAGATCAGGGAAAAAATACCTATAACGACGGCCAAAGTCAGATTGAACGGGGCACGCTCGAAGAGCACCAGATGGTTCCCGCGCCAGAGATCCAGCCGAGCCAGGCCCGACAGGGGGACCAGGAGCAGGATCCCCATCGAAACGGTCAATCCGACCAGGCGCCAGACGTTATACCGGTGGCGGGGCGCAAGCCGTCGAAACGCCTTGAGCACCTTGAGTCGCTTCGGATCCACTGTGGCTGAACTTCCCTACTTCAAATCCAGCGCCATCCGCACCAGGTGCGGGAGCGAGTTGGCCTCCATCTTCTTCATGACGCGCGAACGGTGGATCTCGATGGTTCGTTCGCTGACCCCGAGGTCGTAAGCCATGACCTTGTTGGCGTGGCCTTCGACGACCAGAGCCATGACTTCTTTCTCCCGGTTGGTCAGCGTCGCGTACCTTTCCGCCAGTTTCTCACGCTCGGAGAGCGACTCCCTGGATTCCCGATCCATCCGGATCGCACGCTGAATCGTGTCGAGCAACTCCTGGTCGTCAACCGGCTTCGTGAGAAAGTCGATCGCGCCGGCCCGCATCGCGTGTACCGCGGAGTCCACCGTACCGTGACCGGTGATGAACACGATCGGCACCGTCGAACGCCGCTGATGCAACGCATCCTGCAACTCCAGGCCGCTCATCCCGGGCATGCGCAGGTCGACCACGATGCACCCCGGCAGGTCGTCTTCGAAGTTCTCCAGGAACGACTTCCCGTCGGGGAACGTCCGTGCGGTCAGCCCCACGGTCTTGAGTAGCAAGCCCAGGCTATCGCAGACGGCTTCGTCGTCATCCACGATCCAAACGACAGAATCACTCATCTTCCTCACCTTCCGGTCTCATTGCGTGGAACTGCGCGTAGAAAGTAACACCGGCGGTCGGGTTGCGGACGAATCCGAGCGTACCGCCCTGGGCCTCGACGATTGAACGGGAGATGGCCAACCCCATCCCGGTTCCGTGGTGTTTGTTGCTGAAAAACGGTTCGAACAGGCGGTCTTCGATCTCCGGTGGGATGCCGGGCCCATCGTCGACCACGTGCAACGTAATGGTCGACGGGCTCTCGGAAAAGGTGCGAATCGTCACCGCCCCCGTGGTTCCTACCCCGATCGCCTCGACGGCGTTGTTGACCAGGTTCAGGATCACCTGCTGGAGCTGAACCCTGTCGAACAAGACATCCGGCAAGTTCTTTTCCAGATCGGTGTCGAGCTTGACCAGGGTAGGGCCGAAAGAGAGATGGGCCAGCGAGAGCACCTCGTCGACGACCTCGTTGATCGATGTCGGGCTTGGCTCGGTCTCGTGTCGCGAGACGAAGTCACGCATGCGCCTCACGATTTCGCCGGCCCGGTGCGATTGGATACGGATCTTGTCGACCGTGCTGCGAAGATCTTCCGAGTTGTCCGTGACCGTGCCGAGCATGTGCAAGAGGGCGCGGGAATAGTTCGCGATCGCACTCAACGGCTGGTTGACCTCGTGGGCGATACCACTGGCCATTTCCCCGGCGAGGCTGATGCGGTCCATCCGCTCCAGTCTTTCGCGATGAACTCTCGCGTTTTCCTCGGCTCGACGTTGCGCACTGATGTCATGGAGGATCGCCACGAAGCCGAGACCTGCAGCCGAGCGAAACTCACCGACCGACAGGTGAATCGGGAACTTGCTCCCGTCCTTTCTCTGCGCGAGGACCTCTCGTCCGATCCCGATGATCTTGCGCTGGCCGGTCTTCAAGTAATGCTTGATGTACCCGTCGTGATTCTCGCGATCCGGCGAGGGCATCAGAAGGCTGCAGTTGTGCCCGACCAGCTCGCCCTCGGTCCAACCGAACATCAACTGACAGGCCTGGTTCGCGGATCGGATGATCCCCTCGCGATCGACCGTGACGACCCCGTGAACGACGGCGTCGAAGACGGCCGACCAGCGCGCGGCGTCTTCTTCGGGCGTGGATGTGCGTTGTATCTCAGTCAAGGTGCTGCTCCCTGGGTCCCCGGCGGGACAGTATAGAGAATCTGCCCGGTAAATCGGAAGTGATCATACGGGTTTGCCGAAGTCCGGTGCCGGAAAGTCACAATGGCTGCGGCACGCCGCCGCCGTCTAGTCTTTGCCTCGGGTCTAGGTTCCGGATTCGGCGGTCCCGCGCGAGTCCCCGTGGAGGTTCCACCATGCGCACCATCACGAGCGAGACGACACTGGCGGATCTGGCCGTCACCCAGGCCGGCGCATCGCGCGTCTTTTACAAGCATGGCCTCGATTTCTGCTGCCACGGCAACATCAGTCTCAAGGAAACCTGCGACAGAAAGGGCATTGATTTCGAGAACATGATCGAGGAGATCCGTGCGGAAGAACGCTGGGCGGACGATACGTTCGACCGTTGGGACGAGAAACCGCTCGAGGATCTGCTGGATCACATCCTGGACCATTTTCACGGGACGCACCGTCAGGATCTCCCGAGGATGATCGAGATGGCCGAGAAGGTCGAGACCATCCATGGCAACAAGCCCGACTGCCCTCACGGATTGACGGACCGCCTCCGTGAGTTCGCCGCGGAGCTCGAGCGGCACATGCAAAAGGAAGAGCAAATCTTGTTTCCGATGATACGAGACGGACGAGGCGCGCTGGCCATCATGCCGATCCACGTGATGGAGCAAGAGCACGAGGGGGTGGGAGAAATGCTCTTATCTGTGCGCAAGCTGGCCCACGACTTCATCGCGCCGGAGGGAGCGTGCGCCACATGGCGCGCGCTGTATTCGGGGTTGGCCGATTTCGAGGAAGAGTTGATGCAGCACATCCACCTGGAGAACAACGTGTTGTTCCCCAGGACGCTACGCCCACGAACCGACTGAGTCGTCGGTGGTTCTTGATACGGGAATTCACTTACAAAACTCCGGCGGCTTCGCGCGGCGGTTCGCTGTAGGATTTCGAACAGTAGGTTTTCCGTCGGCAATCCTCGACCGGCCGTGCCGGTGTTGCGCGAGGCAACCGCGGGCAACGCACTCGGAGTAGAGTTGATGAGCGAACAACAGGATCTTCGGACGGGGTGGGGCTCTCGCCTCGCACGCTTCAGCATGGCTTTGTTCTTGTTCGAAGGGGTCTCGGGATTGGCGATCACCCTGAGTCCGTTTCATGCAGCCGTTGAATGGAGTGTGTTGCTTCACACCCTTGCCGGGATCGTCATCCTGCTTCCGATCGCGTGGTACTGCGCGGTCCACTGGGACGACTATCGACGGTACACGATGTCCCAGGTCGTGTTCCTGGGCTACATCGCGCTTATCGCGCTGTTGATCTGCTCGGTCTCCGGCGTGGTCGTCACCTGGCAGGGGTTGTTCGCCTTGAGCATGTCCGCCGTCTGGCGCAACGTCCACCTGTATTCGGGGATCGCGGTGCTCGTGGTGACGCTCCCTCACCTGTTCATCCCGCTTGTACGTATGTGGCGCAAGCGCCAGGCCGTCGATGCGAAGAGATTGATCGTGGTCTCGGTCGGTGTCACCGCGATCGGCTGTCTGGCAGCGTTGGGGTTGTCGTCGTTCTACTCCGGGACGGAATACGTGAACGAGTTCCCGGAGGACTACGCCTTCCTGTACGGCGAGGATCGGCCGTTCGCGCCGAGCCTGGCCCGCACCGAGACCGGCGGGGCATTCGACTCGCGCGTGCTCGCCGGTTCGGATTCCTGCGGAACCAGTGGTTGCCACGCTCAGATACTGGAGGAGTGGAGGCCGAGTGCTCACGGTTACGCCGCCAAGGATGCCGCGTTCCAGAAGATCCAGTCCATCATGGCCGAGCAGAACGGACCGGAGTCGACGCGCTACTGCGGCGGCTGCCACGATCCGATCTCGCTGTTCTCGGGCACGAAGAACATCTTCGTCGAGGACCTGACGGGCCTGCACGGCTACAACGAGGGCGTCTCGTGCCTGTCCTGCCATGCGATTCATGAGACCGACCTGCAGGGCAATGCCAACTACGTCGTGTCGCAGCCCTCGGAATACCTCTATCAGTGGGAGTCCGAAGGTTTCAAGCGAGTCTTGCGCGACTTCCTCATCCGGACCTATCCGGACGAGCACAACAAGCTCAGCAAGCGCATGTACAAGGCGCCCGAGTACTGCGCGGCGTGCCACAAGCAGTTCATCGACGAGGAGGTCAACCAGGTCGGCTGGGTTCAGCTCCAGAACCAGTACGACAACTGGGCCGCGAGCCACTGGAACCAGGAGGGCAATCCGGAGCGCACGGTCGAGTGCCGCGAGTGCCACATGCCGCTGGTCGATTCGAACGATCCGGCTTCCGGCGACGCCGCCGACTACAACCGCAGCCCCGACGACGGCAAGCATCGTAGCCATCGCTTTGTCGCCTCGAACAACGTGATGCCCCAGCTGTTGCAGATCGAGGGCTGGGAAGAACAGGTCCGGCTGACCGAGCTGTGGCTCCAGGGGCGCTACGAGATTCCGGAGATCAGCGACAAATGGGGTACCGGTCCGATCATCGGGATCGATCTGGAAGCACCCGAAACCATTGCGCCGGGAGAGTCCATCCCGCTCCGCGTCATCCTGACCTCGAACAAGGTCGGTCACGACTTCCCCACCGGTCCGCTGGACATCATCCAGAGCTGGGTCGAG